>Ga0157372_10000087_pt1 | contig 95840 bp, 59 predicted proteins | sample C55metaG_FD_115307 | JGI IMG/M metagenome (GOLD analysis project Ga0157372, IMG submission 115307) | Corn rhizosphere microbial communities from Kellogg Biological Station, Michigan, USA - C5-5 metaG | ecosystem: Host-associated > Plants > Roots > Rhizosphere > Soil | place: USA: Michigan... | reverse complement strand
GAGTGAGATACTATTTTTCAGGTGAATTGATCCCGTCAGGTAATTTCCTGCCGGAAAATATACCGTACCGCCGCCGGCAGCAGCTGCTGCATCAATGGCCTTGTTAATTGCTTTAGTATCTATAGCAGTGCCATCACCTTTAGCGCCATAGTTTTTCACGTTGTATGGAGAAGTTTGCGGCGCACCTTTTACGATAGCTGCATTTGAAACCGAAGCATTTAACAGCACGGCTGCAGCAAACATCAGCAATAGTCTAATTTGTTTCATATCTCTATCTAATTCTTTAAAGCTTAAAACCGGCTACACCAACCTCGGAAGGCAAAAGTACATGTACACTAACTGGAGAATGGCTCAACTCATCTGCACCAATGTCATAAGGAGTGGTACGCTCCTGACCATCTATGTCAACCGTAATTTGGTGATAAGAACCTACACCATGGTCTACGGCCGGACTACCTGCCGCGATATGATAAATACCGGCAGCATCTTTACTTAATTTAGGATCTTCAACAACATAGCCGGTGGAAGGCATATCACCGGGCGCATTCACCTTAAAAAGAATATTGCCCACCCATTGAGGATCTGCATAAGGACCTGAAATAGAAGCAGCTGTTTTACCCCCTTCGATAATGTTATTAACGACAGTAACTTTTGTTGCGCCCAGGCCATTTTTACGCGGCGGCAGTATGATGTTATTTTTATTATTAACAAGCGTATTAAAGGCAATCAATATCCTGTCGGGCCGGTCATGGGCAGTTAGTAGAGCCCCATCAGCAACTTCGCCATCGCCGTTGCCAACGGTTATAGCCGGATCGCAGTTTTCAAAATAATTGCTAAAGACTAGTTGATCATCACCAAAGATTCTCAGTCCGGGCGTATTAAAGAAATAATTGCTATAAACCACATTTTTATTGCCATGACGTAAGGTAAACTGTGCCGGACAATCACGAATGGTATTATAGCGCAAGGTAACCCCGGAGGCCTTAACAGAAATCAGCTCGTTCTCTCCCGCACAACGTTCAAACAGGTTATACTCTACAATGCTGTTGCTTGTAGACATGCTAAATCCGCTTAAACCAAACTGGAATGCCTCAGCACCGTTCTTGCCCCCCTGGCTGGCAAAATCGCAGAAATAGTTATGGTGGATATGCAAGCGTTCTGCTATTTGTTTACCTAACCCTCTGATTGCAATAAAGCGGCCCATTGCATTCTTATTATGGAAAGTGTTATAATCAACCTCTTCATCATTACCGGCAACGAGAAGATCCTCGCCATCGCCTGTGGTTTCAAAGGTATTTTGTGTAAAACGGCAAAAGCTCGTTCCTATCCCTAGTTTTGCTTTTGATGAGGCGTGCGTGAATTTAAATCCTTTAATAACTACATATTCAGCCGGCTTAACAAGGCTAAAACCTCCTTTGCCTGTAATCTCCGCACCGCCTGTGGTCTGCGCGCAAATAGTTACAGGATGCTCACGGGTACCCTTTGCATCAATTACTATATCTTCTGACGTAATATAACTTCCATCCTTAAGTATAATAATGTCCCCAGGCCTGGCGCCTGTAATGGCCTTTTGCAATTCTGTAATAGAGGTAACATTTAAGGTTTTGGCGAGAAGAGCCGAAGGCAGAATCAAAAAAACACCAACCAGGCCCTTTTTTAAATAGTTTAACGGTTTTGACAGCATAAGTTATAGATTGAAGTGTTGATATGCTTTTATTTCAATGGTTAGATCCTTATATGATATTTTTAATTAGCCATGAACGATTGCCCTGTCCAGGTGCACATAGCCACCATCTACATGAATGATCTGCCCGGTAGTGTGGCTGGAACCTGGTGACAGCAAGAAGACAGCCATATTGGCTATTTCTTCGGCCGTGGTCATCCGTCGTTCCAGCGGTATTGTGGAAGTTATTTCCTTCAATTTGGCTTCCGGAGTTGGGTGTGCGCTGATCCACTTTTCATAAAGCGGCGTCCAGCATTCGGCTACCACTACAGCATTTACCCTGATGCCATATTTCAGCAGTTCCACTGCCCATTCGCGCGTTAAAGCGTTGCGGCCACCATTAGCTGCTGCATAGGCCGACGTACCTCCCTGACCGGTCTCTGCGGTTTTGGAAGTAATGTTGACGATGGATCCTTTTGACGCTTTCAATGCTGGTAGCGCATAATGAGCCATCAAGTAATAATGAACCATATTTTTGTGCAGCGAAGCCATAAAAGCCTCGTAATTACCTTGCTCAAGTCCTACCCCGTCGTTTGCACCGGCGTTGTTCACCAGACCGTCTATCCGGCCGAATTTTTCGAGAACCATCTTAACCGCGGTTTCTATGGCCAGCGGATCGGTAAGCTCTGCTTCCACCTGGAACGCCTTGCCACCTTCGGCCTCTATCTGCTGAATAGTTTTCAGGCTACCCTGCTTGTTCCTGTCCACAATTACAGGTATGGCACCTTCGGCTGCTAGCGCCCGGCAAATTCCTTCGCCTATGCCCTGGGCCCCGCCTGTTACAATAATTACTTTATCCTTTAATCCAAGATCCATGAAAGTGATTTCCTACCGGTGTAATGAAAATATCTCCTCCATTAAAACCCATTTTTCGCCGGGTTTGGCTCCGGGCACTGCCTGCTGATATTTCCACATCAGTTGCTCCCACTCCTGTACTTTGGCATTTTCGGCATCCTGCTTGGCCTTATCCTCAAAACTGAACCCGTCGGTGGTTTCCATAAGCATGGTTAAACGGGTACCGAAACGATAGATTTCCATATTAAGGATACCGGCATCTACGATGCTCTTTTTAATTTCGGGCCATACCGCACGGTGGTAAGCTTCGTACTTCGAGATCAGCGTCTGATCATCGATGAGATCAGTTATGAGACAATATCTTTTCATCAATTGGTTTTGCATGTACAGGTTTATATCCTTTTATTCCAAAATAAGCCACTACTAAAAAGCATAACAGCGGCACCACATAGGCGTTTTGAATGCTTCCGGTTTTGTCGGAAATAAGGCCCATCAGCAAGGGCGCGAAGGCTCCCCCTATAATAGACATTACCAGGAAAGAGGATGCTATTTTAGTTTCTTCGCCCAGGCCTTTAATACCAAGGGCAAATATTGTTGGATACATAACAGACATAAAGAACGGTACCGCCATCACCGCGTATAATGCCATACTACCTTTGGTAAGCAAGGCAAAGACTAACAGCAGTACATTGATGATCGCATAAATACTGAGCAGGTTGGCAGGTTTAATAAACCTCATCAAAAAAGTACCGGTAAAACGTCCGGCCATAAAACCAACCATGGCAATGGAGCCCCATAGGTAGGCAGCATTCTTTTCATTAACATGGTCAACATAGGCCGCGTAGCGTATAAAAAAACTGCCAACGCCAACCTGTGCACCTACATAAAAGAATTGTGCAATTACGGCCCATAGCAGGTGTTTATGCTTCAAAACCTTGATGGAAAAATCGGTTCCGGGTGCATGTGATGATACCTCGCTGTCGTCTTCTTTTACATCAGGAATATGCGTAAACAGGAAAAGAATAATAAGCAAGATCACCGCCACTCCAATAATGAGATAAGGTAATTTAACCGTATCTGCTTCCGACTGCAAATAAGCACCAAGTTGCCCTTTGAGCTTTAAGTTCTCTAACTCCTGCTTACTGTGTTCGATGCCCGTCAAAATGAACTTACCGCCCAGAATGGGCGCCAGAAAAGCGCCGATGCCGTTAAACGACTGGGCAAAATTGAGCCTTTGCTCGGAGGTGTTTTTATCGCCGAGTACGGCTACATATGGGTTAGCCACTGTTTCCAGGAAAGTGGCTCCTGCTGCAATTACAAAAAACGCAAAAAGGAAGAACAGATAGTTCCGTTCCATTGCCGCCGGAATAACCAGCAAAGCGCCGGCTGCATACAAACTTAGGCCAATAATGATACCGCGTTTATAACCGTATTTGTGCATAGCCAAACCCGCCGGTACAGCAACGAGAAAATAGGCCAGGTACACCGAAAAATCAATAAAAGCCGATTGTGTATCGCTTAACTGGCAGGCCTTTTTTAAGTGCGGAATCAATATAGGATTGATGTTATGTAGAAAGGCCCACAAAAAAAACAAGGTGGTTACCAGTATAAAAGCAAACAGGTATTTATTCTTTGGCATAATTACAATTGGTTATCGGGACAGAAAGTCAACCGGCAGCACTGGGCTTCAACGCCTAAAAGCTGTGTTACAAATAAATCGGGTTTATGGATGAAATAACTATACTGGTTACTCAAACCATTAAACTATTTTGGCATAAAAACGCTGCTTAAACCGTTTTAACAGTAAACATCATTTAGTAAAATAACAAAGAATGATTTCGGCAAATATTTGTAGTATATTGACAATTATATATATAATAAGGATAATTGAACATAATAAACGAATTTACTTTTCGGGTAAATTGGCTCTGCCAATTTTATTTTATAACCTTTTAGCTTTTATCATCACAGTTTCGCCTAACCGTATGTAATGTTATGCTATATCAATTCCATTCAATCTAAATTATTTCCCTATGTTGTCAAGAAAATGCCCCTTACATCTTGTTCTATTATTTACCTTAATCCTGCCGCTAAAACCTTTGTTTGCGCAATCGCAGATAAATGTTAAAAACGTAATTGCTCAAATTGATACATTTTACAACCATCTTCCTGGCGAAAAGCTTTACATGCAGTTTGATAAACCCTATTATGCTGCCGGCGATACCGTCTGGTTTAAAGGATACCTTTTTAACTCAACCCTCTATTATTCTCCGTTGAGCAGCCGCTTATATGTAGAATTATTGAATGACAGTAACCGTGTTGTAAAAAGAATGGCCGTGCCTGTCGCCTTCGGTATAACCTGGGGTAATATCGACCTGAGTGATGTTAAGGAAGGTTCATATTCCATAAGAGCGTATACAGGCTGGATGAGAAATTTTGGACCAGAAAGCTTTTTTTACCACTCTTTCTATGTCGCCAGTCCTCAGACCCAATCATGGCTCATCAGTTCAAACTCCGACTTAGCGCAGGCCGGGGCCGAAAATACCATTAAAACGACGCTCAGAATTACAGGCTCAGATGGGCGCCCCGTCAGCTTAGAGGATGTTCAATTAAAAGCGATGGATGGTAAGAAGACCCTTTACCGGGGGACGGCCAAAACCAATGAGGAAGGTGTGCTAAATACAAGTTTCCCCCTATCAGACAAAACAAGACTAAAAAACTTATCTCTTGTTGCTGAAGATAAATTAAAACATAGTTACGTTGTTCCGGTAGCAATAAATCGTGCACAAGATGTTGACGTACAATTTATGCCCGAGAGCGGCTACATGATTGCCGGTATTCCCTCACATGTTGGGTTTAAAGCGATTGGAGAGGATGGAAAAGGCGTTGACATAAGCGGACAAATTGTTGATGGCACTACCGGGCAGCAAATCGCCACTTTTCAATCTTTTTATAAAGGGATGGGAAGTGTAGAGTTACTACCGGAAGCTGGTCAAACTTATGCAGCAAAAGTAACTTTACCAGGTGGACAAAGCAAAGAAATACCGCTGCCTGCTGTAAGGAAATCAGGTTCCATGCTACATATTCGTAATACGGAAAGCAGGGATAGCATTGATGTTTCTGTAGTCCTTACAGATGACCTGGTAAATCAAAATAAGCCACTTTTCCTAGTTGGCATGGCACGGGAAATAGTTTGTTTTGCAGCGACACTTCCTGCCGGAAGGCCGACCCTTTCTGCCCATGTCGCTAAAAATCTCTTCCCAACAGGTGTAGCGCATTTCACCCTGTTAGATGCCAATAAACAACCTTTAAATGAACGCCTCACCTTTATCAATCACCATGATAATCTTAAAATAGATATTGCCACGCTGCAAAAAGATTATAGCCCAAGGGATAGTGTTCCGTTAAAAATAAGCATTCATGACAATGCAGGTTCGCCGGTCGTTGGTAGTTTTTCTGTAGCCGTTACTGATGACGGCCAGGTAAAAGCTTCAACTTCTGAAAATATTCTAACCCATCTGTTGCTGACGGCCGACTTGAAAGGATTTATTGAAGCGCCGGAGTATTATTTCTCCGGACAGAAAGATAGCTGGCTGGCGCTTGATGCGTTGTTGCTAACTCAGGGATGGACCGGGTATGACTGGAAAAAGATTAATACCGTACCCGCACCGGCTTATACTCCTGAATATGCTTATATGGTTAGGGGAAAAGTGTCCAATCTGTTTAACAAACCTTTAGCCAAAGCAGACGTGACATTATTATCAAAGGGCAAATTCACATTTGTACGTGATACTGTGACCAATGCTGCCGGGATCTTCAACTTTGATAACTTGGGCCAGATAGACAGTACCACATTTATATTAGAAGCCAGAAACAAAAACCACAAGGTTGTCAATGCCGGCATCAGTATCGACGAAGTGACCTCGCCCGATGCGAAGAATCTAAGCCTGCCTACAGTAGCGCCCTGGTATGTAAATGCAGATCAGACTGTTCTTAATTACATGAAATCTAATACCAGCTACCATAAAGAACTGGAGAAAGCACAATATGGCACAACGGGTCACCTATTAAAACAGGTGACCATTAAAGATCAGGCTATTGTTAAAGGATCAGCCAATTTAAACGGCGCCGGCAATGCCGACCAGACTATAGATGAACAGACCATTGTGCAGGCGGGAAAAATGACCTTGTTTGATCTCCTGCAACAAAAAGTAACAGGTTTTAGATTGGGCTTTAAACGTAAGTCTTCCAGCCAGGATTTTTTTGTGAAGGACAAAACAGTAAGATTTGTTTTTGATGGGGTTGACTTGAACCGTTACTATGTACCCACCTCCGACCAACCGGACGATTATTATTTCTACATTAAACAATACCTGGATTATTTTACGGCAGAAGACATCAAAGGCATTGAAGTATTATACAGCAGCCGATATAATGCGAGATATAACAGCCATAATCTCACTGTGGATGAACAGATGAATATTAACCCTGCGGGGCCGCGCGGTTCAGATAACGTTTATCTGGAAATAACAACAAGGGCCGGAAGCGGCCCTTACGTGAAAAAGGCAACCGGGATATATGTTTACAAACCGATGCCTATTACTTTTCCAAAGCAGTTTTATCGCCCGCGATACGCTGTCAAAAACTCAAATGCACGTTTCACGGATCTGCGGTCCACCATTCACTGGCAACCTAATATTGTAACCGATAAAAATGGCGAAGCCACCGTATCTTTTTATGCGGCGGACAAGCCTGCTACGTATACAGTTATTATGGAAGGTACGGATTTAAAAGGAAACCTCGGTTATCAAACACATCAGATAACCATTGGCCACAATACAACACCTTAAACCTTTTGTATTTTATTTTCAAACGGCATTCTCTATCCGGGAATGCCGTTTTTGTTTTATCAGACACGTCAATTTAGTTGAATGAATAGCCAATCTGCAGAAATAAAGCCAGCCATAAAATTTGTCACTTAGACAACCAATTATTTTCAACGGCGTGATAGCATGCCGTTTCACTATTAAGACATATACTTTATCATGAATCGCAAAATATCATTAGCGTGTGCTTCGATTATTTCCGTTGCACTACTTTTCACGGCATTTAAAAATTCAAAAGAGTGGCAATCAAAATTTGTTACGCTTAATTCTGATGGTTCATTAACCTACCATCCTGATGAACAGGGCAATACCATTCCTGATTTTAGCCGCGTCGGCTATCACGAAAATGATAAGGCTATTCCTCAAGTGCCAGTCGTCAAAACAGTAGAGGCTCCGGCGGATGGTAACGGAGAGAGGGTAATACAGGAAGCGATAGATGAAGTATCAAAACGCGAACCTGATGCAAACGGATTTCGTGGCGCTATCCTGCTAAAAAAAGGAACTTATAATGTTCCTGGCCAATTATTTATCAGAGCTAGCGGAATTGTATTGAGAGGAGAAGGAGACGATAAAAAAGGAACGCGTATTGTAGCCGCAGGTAAGGGCCAGCGTACCTTATTAAATATTGAAGGTACAGGTAGCATTAAACCAACCGGTCCGCAAATCAAAATCACCGATAATTTTGTACCCACAGGAGCTAAATCATTTAACATAGCATCCACAGCAGGTTTAACCGTGGGCGAACGCATTATACTTTACCGGCCAAGTACTGCCAACTGGATTCACGATCTTAAGATGGATCAGATTCAGGAACGCAAAGGCACTAAACAATGGCAGGCTGGAGAATATGATCTGCATTATGAAAGAGCTATCACCAAAATTGAAGGCAATAAAATCTATATCGATAACCCTGTGGTAATGGAAATGGAAACAAAGTATGGCGGCGGTGCTATATATCCCTATAGCTTTGATGGCAGGATCACGGAGGTTGGTGTAGAGAATATCTATTTTGAATCTGAGTACGCCAATGATACCGACGAAGATCATGGATGGATAGCAGTAGGGCTGTCGAAAATTGAAAATGGCTGGGTAAAAAATGTAACCGCACGTTATTTTGGTTACGCCTGTGTAAGTACCGAAGCCGGTTCGCGCAATATTACGGTGACTGATTGTAAATGTGTCGATGCCAAGTCCATTATTACTGGCGGCCGCCGCTATTCTTTTAACAATACAGGGCAGCTCAACCTATTCATAAATTGCCATGCCGAAGATGGGCGCCACGATTATGTAACAGGCGCAAAAGTTTGCGGTCCGAATGTTTTTTATAATTCTACGGCCAAAAACGTTCATGCAGATGCCGGGCCGCACCACCGCTGGGCTTCCGGAACTTTATATGACAACATTGTAACCGATGGCGAGATCAATGTACAGGACCGCCAGTACATGGGTAGCGGCCATGGATGGTCAGGCGTTACACAGGTTTTATGGAACTGTACTGCCAAAGCTGCCGCTGTTCAAAAACCATGGGTAAGTGGTACCAATTATTGCATCGGGCTGCATGGCCGGCAGGCAGAAGGAAGTTTTAAAGGCAGGCAATACGGGGAATGGGAAGGACTGGACAAGGATGGCCTGGTTCCATCATCGCTTTATATGGCTCAGTATAAGGCGCGTCATCTAAAAAACAATAACCAGTAAATAAAAAGGGAACAGGTGCTAAACCTGTTCCCTTTTGTTTGAGGCGTCCGTTTTAATAAATGATGCCCGTTTCATCAGCATTCATGCTGCTTAATTATTCATAAACTCTTTCTGGTAAACTAACGGGCTTTTACCTGTTACCTGCTTGAAATACTTATGGAAACTGGCAAAGTTATTGAAGCCGCTTTCATAGCATAACTGCTTAATATTGAACTTATTTTCAATCAACAACTTGCAGGCGTGACCTACTTTAATTTCTATCAAAAACTGCGAATAAGTTTTACGGGTTCTGGATTTAAAGTAACGACAAAATGAGTTAGGACTAATTTTGGCCACTTCGGCAATTTCTTCCAGCTGGATCTTACGTTTAAAATTGGATAAGGAATACTCGTAAATAGCATTAATACGCTCATTTTCGGAGTTTTCCAAATTACCCTTAAACCCGATAGAAGAAAGCACGTTTACCTCTGCGCTACTGCCAATAGCATCAAGCGCCTCTATCAGCAATACTATTCTTTTGTTACCTTCCGCAGTAAGCATTTTATCAAGAAGGCAGGCAACGGTTCTTTTGGTTTTTCCGGTGAGCAAAACCCCACGTTTCGCTTTCTCTAAAATTGACTTAAGGGTTTTATTCTCCGGCAGCAGTAAAAACTTGCTTCCCCAAAAATCCTCACAAAAATGCGCCACTATTACATCAGCTGTAACTTTAGGATTTTCAATATAATAGGCATCATCAAAACGCCAGTAATGAGGCAAATCAGCACCCACCAATAGAACATCACCTGCATTAAACTGCCGGATATGATCGCCTACAAACTGGGTTCCGTTTCCTTTTTTAATGTGAATCAATTCAAATTCCGGGTGATAGTGCCAGCGATTATTAATGGGATACACATCCTGGCGTACGCTAAAGGACTGCGCAGGCCCTGTAGAGACCTTGAGTAACTGTGGTTTCATTCAACTAGATTTACAATTGATATTGGTAAAACGAATATATGAATGCCAAAATAACTGAACAAGTTGACAATTATTTCTATCAGAAATATTACAATCCACCCTTTATTTGTGTAACAAGAATGTTGAACGTAACCCTATTATTAAAAGTATGAGATCGCACTTGTTTTAGCTATATTTAGTCATTTAGGCACTCATTAATCTCATATCTTACCACCTATTTTATCCTTCAATGTCAACTACTACGAATACTTTTCTACAAATCCATCACGATGACAACGCCCTGGTAGCACTAACTAATCTCACCAAGGGAACTTCCATTCGGTTCAACGGATCTGAGTTTAGGCTGGAAACCGACGTGGCAGCAAAACATAAATTTACTGTTGGCGATTTGCACCCTGGCGATCCAATCTTTATGTATGGCGTTCTGGTGGGCAAAGCCACACAGTTTATTCCACGTGGGGCAGCTATCACCACGCAGAACATTGAGCACGCCGCTAACGACTTCCGTTTAGGCGAACGTAAACTCAACTGGCACCAACCCGACACCAGCAAGTGGGCAAACCGCACCTTTATGGGTTTTCACCGTCCCGATGGCAGCGTAGGGACGGGCAATTACTGGGTAGTGATACCACTTGTTTTTTGTGAGAACCGTAATGTGGAGGTACTGAAAGAAGCGCTTCTGGACAAGCTCGGCTATAAAAAAGCGCTTGAGTACGAGGCTGATGTGGAAAATCTTATAGAGCTTTATAAAGCAGGGAAACCTGCGCATGAAATATTAGATGTTGTGCCGCAAGAGGTTTTTAAAGAAACCAGCGACAACAAGGTGTTTCAAAACATTGACGGCATTAAATTTCTGACCCATGAAATGGGCTGCGGGGGCACAAGACTTGATTCTGATGCACTTTGCGGACTACTGGCAGGTTATATTACTCACCCTAACGTTGCCGGAGCAACAGTATTAAGTTTAGGATGCCAGCATGCGCAAGCCAGCATTTTAAAAAAGGAAATTACTAAACGTGATCCGGATTTTAAGAAGCCGCTGATCATCCTGGAGCAGCAGAAGGAAGGAACGGAAAAACAATTGCTGCAGAAGGCTATCGTAAAAACTTTTGCAGGGTTAATGGAAGCAAATAAAGTTGAACGCCAGCCCGCTCCGCTTTCTAAATTATGTATTGGGTTGGAATGCGGCGGATCTGACGGCTTTTCAGGAATTTCGGCTAACCCGGCACTGGGATATATTTCAGATGTATTGGTGGCCCTTGGCGGTTCTGTGATCCTGGCGGAGTTTCCGGAACTTTGCGGCGTTGAACAGGAACTAAGCGACCGCTGCGTTAACGAAGCCACGGCAGAAAAGTTTAACAATCTGATGCGTGTTTACAATCAAAGAGCAGAAGAAACGGGCTCGGGATTTTATGCTAATCCTTCACCTGGAAATATAAAGGACGGTTTGATCACCGACGCCATTAAATCTGCGGGAGCAGCTAAAAAAGGCGGATCTTCGCCTGTTACAGATGTGCTGGATTATCCAGAAAAAGTATCCAAACCAGGATTAAACCTGCTGTGTACACCAGGCAATGATGTGGAAAGTACTACGGCTGAGGTAGCGGGCGGAGCTAATATCGTGCTGTTTACTACCGGCCTTGGCACACCAACCGGCAACCCTGTAGCTCCCGTAGTTAAGCTCTCAACCAACACAGCCATCTTTAACCGCATGCCTGATATTATTGATATTAACTGCGGAACCATTATAGAAGGCACCGAAACAATTGAGCAATGTGCTGAACGGATTATGGAGTACATTATTGATGTAGCCAGCGGTAAAGAGCAGCCCAAATCTGTAAAACTGGGCCAGGATGACTTTATTCCGTGGAAACGTGGAGGTTCCCTCTAATAAATAATGGTTGTGTTGCAGCAGAAGACTCATCAGCTGCCACACAACCTTAATCAAATTCCAAATAACACCTGATTATTTTGCCCCCCGCTATGGGTTGTTAACCAAAAAATATTCGATACGGCAGGCGGTACCTTTGGCCCGCGGATCGTGTTGATCACTTAGCTGCAGCTTTAAAACATGCTTACCGGGTGTAAGCCCATCTCCTAACATCAAATACCAGGGTAAATGCAGGCTTTTGCTCCATTTAGTATATAAATTTAGAACAGGATAGTTCTTGCCGTCAATAGTGTAATTGATTATTCCGGCATCAGGACCTGCAACTACTCCTATCCCTATTGCACGTCCGTTAAAAGGCAATTCCAATGATGCTCCCGGTTTTTCCGCAACCAGCATAGGAACATGTACAAAGCCAGGCCTGGTACCAACACTGTCGGCAGGCTGCCAATTCCCCTCAAGTTTAAATTTGTCATTGATCTTCGCCTTATCAATATCGAGATAGTCACCATTTTCATAATTAAAAGGATCATCAGGTTGGGGTAAAACTGCAGCCATTAGCCTTACTGGTACAGGTTTATTCAGTTCGGCGCTGAGCAATTGCCTGATGGTTTTAAAATAAATTTCCTGTCCAAACGGAGAAGGGTGAAGATTTTTGAAATCGTCTTTCCAGTTAAATTCGTGGCCATCAATGCGGTCGGTAACTTCTTTGGCGAGATTAATAAATGGCAAATGATACTTTTGTGCAATTTGCTCATGTACTTGTACTTCAACCGGAGTTTTTCCAGCGTGATAATCAGCCATTTTATCTTCATCCACAAAAGCCATCAACACTACATTAGTATAGGGGTTTACATGCAAGGTATGTCTCACAATGCCTTCCAATGCTCTCCGCTGTGTTAATGAGTCGGTGCCATTTACCCTGTCATTTACCGCCGATTCTACAAAAAGCAAATCAATACGACCTTTGCTCAAAACATCATGCCGCAGCCTGAATGCATGAGGCAGGCTGCCTAACGAGGGAATGCCTGCGTTTATAAATTCAAAACCAACATTGGGGTAGGTATCACTTAAGAACCGGCTGACTTTATCGCGCCAGCCGATCATATTAGTAATCGAGCCCCCGAGAAATGCTATGGTTAGCTTCTTTTCAGATTTAATTCGATAAACGGTATTTTTTAAATTGCCGAAATGACTGATATATGCCTCGCTTGAAAGTAAAGCTCCGGGCTGCTGTCCATAACCAAGCCCAGAGCATAAAATGAGGACAATGACAAATAGCAACTTCTTCATCGAATTAAAATCAGCTTAGCATCGTATTTTTTGTTGGGACGAAGGCTTACCATCACCACCCCATGCTGATTAACAGTAACCTTAAACTCGTCTGAGAAAACGCCCAAATCCTTCTGCCGCCACAGGTCCCGAACAATATATTTGCCCTTTATACCCAAGTCAGCCCACTTCAACACCACCTCTTTAGCACCTTCATCACCAGGATTAAACAAGCCCGCAGCCTTAGTGCCATCTGCGAGGTCTTTAGCCAATATTCCGGCCTCGCCCTGTTTTGAAATTACCGTGGCTTGTTTGCCGAGCGGGTCCTGGTTTACTGCAAGTATCTCATCGTTGGTGAGCAAACTGAGGGTAAAGTCATCCAGCTTGGTAAGGTCACAACCCAACAACAAAGGAACCGACATTAAACACCAGGCGCTTACGTGAGTATACTGCTCATCGGGCGTAAGCTGGGTTGGCCGCGGGCCTTTCCCCCATCCTACATAACCCACAATCATCATATCGGGGTCATTCCAATGGCCCGGATGCTCGTATTGAGCCCATTTATCCTGAGAGAAAAGGCGTGGTTTTAAGCTGTTCCAGCGGTCCCGTATATCGCCTCCGGTTCGCCAACAGTTTGCATATTTTGAAAGCTCTGCAATAGAGGCATAAGGCGTACTATTTGATAAGCTATAAACAACGTCGCGGTTGGTTGCGCGGAGTGCATCATACATCTTTTTTGTCTCCGGCAATTCGTTCGGGCTCCAGTCATATTTCAGGTAATCAAATCCCCATTTGGCAAACTGATGCGCGTCGTTGTCATAAAAAGTATAGGTGCCTATAGCATAAGGAACAAGCTTCTTATTACGCGGAACATTTTCTTTCACAGCTTCAAAAGTACCTTCAGGGTTATTGGCAGATCCTCCCACATGATGCCCGTATGATTCGATCCAGGGAGTGGAATAAATACCGATCTTAAGTCCCATCGCGTGCACTTCATCACAAAGTTTTTGCATATCAGGAAATGTGGCCGAATCTGGTAAAATGGCTTTCAGTTCCCCTCCCCGCTTGCCTTGCCAAACATCATCAATGTTCATATAACTCCAACCGTGATTAATAAGGCCCGACTTCACCATCGCCTCGGCATTATCATGAACCAACTGTTGGGTGACTTTGGTTGCATAAATGTTCCAACTATTCCAGCCCATAGGCGGCGTAAGCGCAATCTCCTCACCTACTACAATTTTAAACTCCCGCTCGGTCTGTCCCTTTGCATTTTTCGCTTTCAATATAACGCTGTAAGTACCGGGCTTGTCAATCGCCCCCTTAAACTGTCCGGTTTTGGCATCCACTTTAACGCCCATAGGAAGGTTAGCTGCGCTAAACGTCATGGGTCGAACGCCCGTGGCCGGAATAGTATAAATAATAGGGTGCCTTGGCCTTACACCGAACACTTTTGGTCCATTGATTTGCGGTGTTGGTTTTTCTTTAGGTGTTAAAATAAACTTTGATAAACTGTCTGGCCCTTGCGCATTTGCGTTTATAGCCAGACAGGAGAAAATAGCGGCTAAGGTTAAGGCACAAATATTTTTTTTCGGTAAATTCATAAATAACAGGTTTGGTTGATGTCCTAGTAAATTTTGTTAATCCAGTTCGCCGCTTTTCATTTTGCCGTTTTGATCTCTCGCCGTTAAAGCGCCTTTTACCTCAACTTTAACTACTGTCGCAACTGCATCTGGAGCTTTGTCGGGTACATTGATCACCAGCCCCTCGTTGCTTGCTTCTGTTTTAAGCTTTGAACCATTCGCCAGCAATTGAGCAGATACAACAGCGCCCTTCAAATCTGGAACAACAAGCTTGCCGTTAGTCGGCCAGTTAAATACTGAAAAATATAATATGGTATTGCCATTTTGAACTTTCCGGGTGCAACGTCCCCATTCAAGCGGCTTTAGCGGGCTCGCCTGGGTAGCGTAGATTGCCTGGCCGTTTACCTTCATCCATTCGCCCATAGCCTTAAGGCTTTTTACACTTTCTTCCGGGAACTGCCCCAAGGCATCTGGTCCAACATTTAAAAGGTAATTACCTCCTTTTGAGGCAATATCGATCAGGTTATGAATGAGGGTTTCCGGACTTTTCCATTTGTGGTCATAGCTTTTGTATCCCCAGGTTCCGTTCATGGTCATACAGGTTTCCCAGTCTTTGCCATCCAGTTCGCTCAGGTTAGGAATCTTCTGCTCAGGCGTTTTGTAGTCGCCCGGAAAGTTGGGACGCTTTAAACGATCATTTGTTATAATGGCTGGTTGCAGCTTTAAAACATCCTGTAGTTTTTGGGCATATTCATCAGTCATACCGGTTGGGGTATCCCACCAAAGTACAGCTACATCACCGTAGTTGGTCAAAAGCTCTTTTACCTGCGGTACAGCTACGCGGTCAATATATTCGCCCATGGTGGCTGTAGTTTGATAAGGGTCCCAATGGCCGGCGTGAGTTGCAGTGTAAGCATCAATACGGGCCGAGTCTGGGTTTGGCCAGCCGTCAGAAGCGGGCTTTTTAGCTACAGCGCCTCCGGGATTGTTCCAGTCTTGGGCCTGGGAGTAATAGAAGCCGAGCTTAATACCGTATTTTTTACACGCTGCCGCTAAAGGCTTCAATACATCTTTACCATACGGTGTGGCATCAACAATGTTCCATTTACTTGCGTTGCTTTTAAACATGGCAAATCCGTCGTGGTGCTTCGCGGTGATCACAATATATTTCATGCCCGCCTCTTTCGCCATTCGCACCCAGGCATCCGGATCATATTTAACCGGATTGAAAGTTTTAGCTTTGGCCTGATACTCAGCAACGGGTATCTTACCCCTGTTCATGATCCATTCGCCGCCATGGGCTACTTCATGTCCTTTGTATACTCCTCCCCAAACGGCGTAATCGCCCCAGTGGATAAACATACCAAAGCGGGCCTCCCGCCACCATTTCATCCGTTCTTCACGGTTTAATACTTTTTGAGCAGATAGTGTTCCGGATATACTTAAAAATCCGAGCAACACAATTAAGAGCTTCTTCATAATGCGATATAAGAATGTGGTTAAAAAAGCAGCAAAACCGCCTTTCTTTATTAATAATTGGTTGTTGTAACTAAGCAATAAATCAAAAATGATTGTTACAGTCTATTTACTTTTCATTCAATTATTTTGGCCGTTAAAAGTAAGATCAGTTAAATAACAGGTATAAATAATTGATTGATCAGCTGTCGATTTATTAGCAATCGCCGCCTTTACTTTTTAGGTGGATAATAGTTATCTACCGGTTGAACAACTATCCGGGCCGGGCCGTCAGGAGGCAAACAGGCTGTAAAAAATGCGATGACTGCTCCTTTTTCATCGACAAATACAAAGGGCCGTTCCCGTCGTTTAAATTGCTCGGTGGTATGGTCATCATATTCAACAGTTGAATTGTATACTGGATCATTAGTTACAGGCAGATAAGCAATACCGTCTTTTGAATAATACTGAGCGCCGTTTTTGTTATGACCGGTAACATCCCCTTTAAAATCGCTGATGATAACATTATACTGGCCGGAAGCCCACCAAATTGTGGGATCTTCAAGCTGGTTATTGCCGGGCAATAGATTTTTGCCCTCATTAAGCAAGGTATATTTTCCATTAAAAGCTGGCGCGATATAGGCCTGAGCAATCCGGATGTCACCGACAGCCTTACGACCGAATACATAAACGCTTCCGTCGGGTTTAATCAACGGGGCGGGATTGGAAAAAGGCATGGCAAAATCATCAGACCTGGTCCAGGGGCCGGTGATGGATTTTGACCAGGCATAACCCGTTTTATTAGCTGTTGAAATGTAGTAAAGCAGATAAAGATCTCCCGCCTTTACTATCTTGGGATTATGGGCACGTTCTTTATCCCAAAAGCCATCCCTTTTACTAATCACTACCTCCTGAAAGGTATAAGGCCCATAAAGATTATCAGACGTCGCCCGCACAATTTCTGATTGTGTTGTCCAGCCGCCCATTCCTGAAGCTTCCGGCCAGCGCGAGGCAAACATATGATAAGTGTTGCCCACCTTGATTACGCTAGGGCACCACAAAAAATAGCTATCCATTTTAAAGCCGCCCTGCTTTACTGCTGGTTTCATAGCATCTTTCAGGCTTTGGCCGCATACTGTGACCACAACTAAAAGAGCTGCTATCAAAGTGATGAATTTCTTCATGATATCGTTTAGATTATGTTGAATTAACAAGCAATCATTTTTTTGCGACAGGAACACCGGCTTTCAAATGCGCCTCGCGTAATAAAGCCTCCAGGTAATAGTAATCGGCATAGCTTAAAGGAACATCAACTTCGCTGTTTGATGGCTTTGAACCGGTGCTGTGCAGCAAGATAAATTCCCTGCTTTGCCCAGGCGCTGCGAGATAGTGATCTGTCAGGCTTTTAATAATCTTATCAGCTTTATCCTTGTACTGCTTGCCATTTTTACTGTAGGTACTTAATTCGTAAAGGCCGGATGCCATAACTGCTGCTGCTGAAGCATCACGTGGCTCGTTGGGGATACCGGGAGCGTTAAAATCCCAGTAAGGAACAAGATCCTTTGGCATATTAGGATTGTTAAAAATAAACCGGGCTATATTTTCGGCCTGCTCCAGGTAGGCTTTGTTGTGCGTATAGCGGTAGCACATGGTATAACCATACAATCCCCAGGCCTGCCCACGAGCCCATGCCGACTCATCAGCATAGCCCTGATGGGTTTGGCGATGCACAACTTTACCAGTTTCGGGATCATAATCTACCACATGATAAGAGCTGTAATCGGCTCTGAAATGATTCTTCATCGTAGTGTTGGCATGACCTACTGCCATTTTATAATAAGATGAATCACCGGAAATATGGGTAGCGGCAAACAAAAGTTCGAGATTCATCATGTTATCAATAATCACCGGGAACTTCCATTTTGGCCGGTTATCCCACGACTTGATGCAGCCTACCGTTGGGTTAAACCGGCTTGACAAAGTTTTGGCAGCTTCCAGTATAACTTCTTTATAATGTTCATCATGTGTTAAACGATAACCATTGCCTACACTGCAATAAATTTTAAAGCCCATATCATGAGTTCCGCCATTGGTTTTCTCCTGCTCAATGGGAGCCGTATAAGTGCGGGCCTCATCAAGCCACTTATTGTTTTTGGTATACTCGTACAGATACCACAATTCGCCGGGAAAAAATCCGCTGCACCAATTTTTGCTCGGCACAAGTACCAGATTACTATTGGCATCAAGCGTGCGTGGTGATACCAGGTTGGTTTTCCCTGATTTTGCTTTGGCATCAGCAATCTCCTTAAACATTACATCAGTTTGCTTTTGGGCGAATGAAAATCCTTTAGATACTTCATCCTGGCTAAAAGCTTTAACGCCTATAAAAGAAAGCAACAACAGGCTATATATTTTCTTATTCATCGTTATTCGATCTTATTAATCCAAGGGTATTAATTGCACCTCGAGCAGTTTCATTAATCCCGATTTTTGTATTTCAAGCGGAGCTACTTGCAGATGATGAGAACCGGCGTTGAGGGGAACTTCGCCGATAACCTGCTCTTTAACACTTTCTCCCTTAGCGGTAGTTTCTACCGTTCCCTGTTTCTTGAAATCATCCAACTTTAGTTCATAGGCACCCGCATTGGCGTTGTCCGCAGTATATTTTACCAGTATTTTAAAGCGGGCAGGCTGCAACAGCCGAAAATCCCAGTTCACGGACTGATCCTTGTTCTTCCAGTTCTCCACATAATACTTACCTGCCTTCCCATCGCCAAAACGGAAGCCTTTGCCTTTTAAATCCGCATCAAAAGCGAGCAAACGGTTAGTGATGTGATGGCTTGCCAGCAACCTTAACGAATCAGTCTCTACATTTCCTTCGGTTTGCACAACTACCACACTGCTTACTTTATCAGGAGCATTGTGCGGAACTTTTATTTCGAGATCAACTGGATCGATACGTTTTACTTCCAGATTTTTATGAGCAGGATCGGCTAGCAGCCAAGCCTTTGCCACATTACTTCTTAGCCCCTCAATAAGTAATTTTCGGTTGCTGGGCCAATTGAAAACCTGCAGGTATAAAAGATTGCCCTTACGGGTAGAAACGCCCCAGCTTTGGATAGGCAAAGGAGTTTTAGTGGTCTTATAAATGCTTTCGTTGTTCACCGCCATCCATTTGCCGATGCTATCCAAAATCCTTACATCTTTTGCATCAAATTCGCCATCACCTTTCGGGCCGATATTCATGAGTAAATTACCGCCGCGCGACGCTGCTTTGGCCAATAACCTAATGAAGAAGCTGGCAGGCTTGTGGCTATTGTCGAACTTTGAATAGCCGTAGGACTCATTAGTTGTTGGGATTGCTTCCCAATCACCTTCTGTAGGATAAAATTCTGCGGGACGATCGGATGTATTTTTGTAGTCGCCCAGGTTTAAATTGCCTGCTCCTCTTGCCAAACGTCCATTCACCACCACATTTGGATCTGTTTGTCGGATAGCTTCCAGTATGCGGATGTTCTCCGATAATGGGAGCTTTGCAGGCGTATCAAACCATAGAATATCTGGATGATACATTCTAATCAGTTCCTGTATCTGTGGAATAGCTTTTTCGTTTACGTATTTAACAGCTTTGGGCAATAGTTCGGGGTGAACGTCATACCAGTTTGTTCCACCGTGAAGTAACTTGTCGCCCCCGGGATTATCATAATCCCAGTCATTACCCGGTGCGTCGGGGTGTTCCCAATCAAAGGCGTGCGAATAATAAAACCCGAACTTCAGGCCGTATTTCTTACAAGCTGTTGAAAGATCAGCCATCGGATCATGCTTCCAGGCTGTTTGCTTAACCACATTATAGTCTGACACCAGCGAGTTGTACATCGCAAAACCATCATGATGCTTAGCCGTGATAATGATGTACCGCATGCCTGCCCGTTTAGCGGTTTGTACCCATTGATCAGCATTAAACTTAACGGGGTTAAATTGATGGGCAAGTTCCAGATATTCAGCCCGCGGAATTTTCTCTTTACGCATCAGGTGTTCAGCATAGCCGTCAACTTTTTTGCCTTTCCACTCTCCCCCCGGCAATGAATAAACGCCCCAATGGATAAACATACCAAAACGTGCATCACGCCACCATTGTATACGGCTTTCATGGGTTTGCATGGAGGTTTTCCACCAGCCGTTCAGCGCTTTATCAATCTCTTGCTGATCACGTGCTTTGGCTTGATTCTGCATACCTGCTTCGTCGCCGGTTTGTGCAAAAACAGCGGAGCCGGAAAGACTAAGAAGAGCAACGAAGGCACTTTTACAAAACAAAGTTGTTAGCTTCATACAACGGGTATTACAGTTTTACAATTGATCATTATTGAACCAGATCAAGGGATGCCTCACAGGAAGATTTCTAATAATTTCTTCATCCTGAGGGTTATGATCAAGCTTTTTCCATAGGTTAAGCCAGTTTGGATTATGGTAAGCAACAGCACCAAAAACTAACGACGGCTGCGCAACGGGCCAGCTTTCCCAGTGCATTACATCATGTTGATATGGCCACTGGTTCTTGTCCGCTAAAAAGGGCTCTAAAAACTCAATGCCTTTTTTAATGCACCGCCCATCGGTTGTGCGATATTCCCAAAGGTTATTCTCCTTCGTACTCAATAACTGGCAGATGGTACTCATGGCGTCCAGATCAAATATGGAATAGCCAAAGGGCTTTGTTCTTTTCAATTCCAAAGGAAAGCTACCGTTTTCGGCCATTTGCGTTGGCAGCAGAATGTCTTTATACCGATTGCTGCAGAACTCCATGATCTCTTTATTGCCCGTAAATTTGGCAAAGCAGGCCGCCTGCATTACCCAGCAAGTACCATGGTTATTTTTGGCATTCATTTCATCCTTGCCGTGGGCGCTCGTAGTTAACCAAGTTAAATATTGCGCAAACCAATGCTTTGTAGCGGCGAGGGTTTCCTTATTTAGGGCGGTAGAGCTTTCCATCACTTCCAGTCCCTGCACTACTTCCATCAGTTGAATGGTATCAATTATACCGATGCCGCGGCCGGTAGCTATTCCCTTTATAGCCTGCGCATATTCAAGATTGGGATTCATGGAAGTTTCCGGATCAACAAACCATGCCCTGATATGCTTTTCGGCCTGTCTAACATATTTAACATCACCGGTTAGTTTATAGGCCGAGGCCAGCGCTCCGATAATACGGCTGAAACGAATCATGGCGTGACGATGCGCTACAAAGTTATCGGGGTTAGTCATACCGTCGCGTTGAATATAAGGGCCGTTCGGATTCTTTGGATCAGGCCACCAGTAATCGCCCTCAGAATAAAAATCGTGTTTACCACCCGCACTCCGCGGACTGTTCTCAGCTGTTACGGTTACCGGTTGCTGCTTCATCGCCCATGCGGCCTCCTGCATTACATATTTTTTAAGTTCGGCAGCAACCTGTGCTTTAAAATCGGCCTGCTTATCCTGTTTCCAGGCTATGGCCGCTTCTGCCGTCATGACAACCAGCAAAAGCACCATAAGCTTTTTGATCTTCACTCCTTTCATAAGTACTTTACTCAGTCATCATTTTAAAGCTCACTTTACCAATATTATCAGGTTTGCCTTTAGCAGCTTTTGACATTGATCCTTTGACTTTCCCATTTTCACGCACAACGGTTATTATCCGCAGACTATAGTCTCCTTTTTCATAATTGAAAGTTTCACCGTCGTCATCATACAACTCATATTTTGCGGGTTTTTCACCATAATACCTGATCTCCAGGTCGACCTTTTGTCCCACTTTAGGTGCGTGCAGCATGGCTGGCATCATTGGCACTACGCCGCCGTCTTTTACATATACCGGTATCTTATCCAAACCCGGCGCAACCGTAATAACTTCGCCATTTCCCGCATATTTTCCGGTATAGAAATCATACCAGCGGCCTTTAGGCAGTATCACCTTGCGACTGGTTTGCCCGGTAAACATCGGCGCTACTAACAAATATTCTCCGGCCATATACTGGTCCTTTACTTCTTTCGAAGCAGCTTCTTCGTACGGATTTTCTTCCAAATTTGCTTTTTTATTGTCTTTCCGGGCATCAGGAGTATAAAAACCATCTTCCAGATACATGGATCTGAAAGGCGGAATACCTTTAAAATGGTACTTCGCAAATTCACTATACCAATAAGGCATCATTTGCATACGCAATGCCGCCATTGTTTTTACCTGTTCGGCAACCTCGGGGAAAGTCCAGGGCTTGGTACCGCTCGCCCAGGCATTGATCATAGCCATAGGCGAAAAAACGTTTGACTGAAACCGTCTTAGCCACTCTTCCGCGGTTTTAGACGCCCTCACTTCGGGTGTCCACAACACCCCTGCAAAACCGCTGTTTACCAAGGCCGTGATGAAATCCTGATGATTATAATAGTCGTTATAGATTACATAAGGAAAAGATGCTCCTCCGCCATTAGAAGCCCGAACTAAGCCAAAGGTGCGTTGATTACGCTGGTGGTACAGCTCAAAGGTATAACGCTGCATCATTAAGCCATAAGTCTGGCGCATTTGTTCAGCAGTGTGTCCCGAAGGGAAAGTTGCCACATCGGGCCACAGGAAGCCATCGCCTCCATCCACTTCATCCATTTTGTAACCGCTTATGCCGATGTCAACCTTACCTTTTTCCAATTCTCCGAAGAAGATCTTTCTCGCCTCAGGCATAGTCAGGTCTGCAACCAACCCGTTCCAGACGGTGTGAGAACCAGTATAAGGCAAGATAGACTTATAAATAGGCGACTCGGGAGAGATATAAGGGTTGGTCCATAAATTTAACCGGACACCTCGCTTCAGCATATCTTGAACCAGCTTGGCCGGTGCAGGAAACCGGGTCTTGTCCCATTCAAAAGTACAGGGGTATGATTTACTTTGCCAGCCCGGTTCAAGTCCGATAAAATCAAGCGGATACCCTTTTTCTTCAAAAGCGCGGGCTTCATCTTCTACTCCTTTCGCATCGGTAAGCCTTTGCACGCGCTGGGTAAAGCCCAAACCCCATCTTGGTGGCAAACACCCTCCGCCGTTTAATAGATTATACCTGCTTACTGCGTCTAAGGCGGTCGGTCCGGCAAAAACATAAATTTCCGCTCCTGCGGCTGGGATGAGCATTTCTACTGCATCAGAATAAGGGTGCGACGACCAATTTTTATCCGTATTACGATCCTGTATTTGGGGAGGCATTTTGCTATCCCGCCTTACCGCAGTACCCGCATAAACGGTGATGTAGCGTGCAGCATTAATAAACACACCATAGCCTTTTGACGATACATAAAACGGTGTGGGGGCATGAGTACGGCCATTATCTTTTCCAGCATAGTTATCCACATGCAGGGTAAGCACCTTTCCGCGCTGAAATACTGTTTGAAAATTGAGACCAAAGCCAAACAACTGCTCATTCTTTTCTAACGGGAAACGCAGATAGGTTTTTCCGTCAGTTACTTTTGCTGCGATTTCAGCCTCTGGCAGAGGGAATGATGATGTGGGCATTTGCAGCAGACTTTGATGCAAGGGCTTAGCGCCCGATGCTTTTAACAAATCAAAATCTTCCGGTTTACCTATTACGCCTTTCCATATGCCTGGTTCAACTTCGCTCCAGGTAATAGTTTGGGCCCTAAGGCTGTTAAAGCCGATAAAAGCAACAATAAATACTAAGTAAAACTTTCTAAAAGTCATTCTGCTATTCGCTTAAGCGTTATAGTGGTACTATAGTATACGTTTTCCCTTTTGCCGTTGGGAAATCAATTACATATCCTGTTCTAAATGAAATATCCTGCAGCTTAACATCCGGCTTTTTCTCATATACGGGTACAGCCGGTTTTGCATTCAGTATATTAGGGTTCACTCCTTGAGCCGGTTTTGCTGCAACTTCTACCACTTTAACAGGAATTGGCGTTCTTAAACGACAGTTGCCGCCATCGTTTGATTTAATGGATCCTTTTTGAAGTTTACCGCTTCTCCAACTGATGCTTACTTCAAAGTTGCCACGGGCCTTAATGCCGCTAATATTACCTTCGGGCCAGGCGTCAGGCAGGGCAGGTAAGAGCTCCACTTCGCCATTCTGGCTTTGCAGCAGCATTTCTGTCATACCGGCAGTGCCGCCAAAATTGCCATCTATCTGAAAAGGAGGATGTGCATCAAAGAGATTAGGAAATGTACCGCCTCCACCCATGGTTTCTTTCTTTTGCGTTGGATCCATGTAATTAAAAGCAGCTCCTAAAATTTTGTAAGCGTGGTTACCATCGTGCATCCGGGCCCACCAGTTAACCTTCCAGGCCATGGACCAGCCTGTACTTACATCGCCTCTGAAAATCATGGACTGTCTGGCTGCAGCTGCCAGCTCAGGTGTATTGAAGACTGAGATCTGCTTGCCAGGGAACAGGCTGAACAGATGAGAAATATGCCGGTGAGTGTCTTTTGGATCATCCCAATCTTTAAACCATTCCTGCAACTGGCCGTATTGGCCAATGTGGAAAGGATAAAGCTTTTGATAGGCCTCTTGAAGCTCCTTTACAAAAGCAGCATCAGTATTCAGAATTTGTGCCGATGCTATACAGTTTTGGAAAAGTTCTCTGATAATTGACATATCCATAGTAGTGGCCATGCTCACCTGGTACTCTTTTCCGTTGATTTTAATAGTGTTTTCAGGAGAGGTAGATGGATTAGTAACGAGGTAGCCGGAAGCCGGATCTTTTACCAGCCAGTCTAACATAAACTCTGCGGCCCCCTTCATCAGCGGATAGCCTGTTTCTGCCAGGAAATGTTTATCTCCCGTGAACAGGTAATGATCATACAAATGCATGCTCATCCATGCCCCCCCCATAGGCCAGGCCGACCACCGCGGCATGCCTTTGGGATCCTGATCATAGCCACCCACAGTTGAAGTTTTGGCCCATATATCGCTGTTATGGTGTTCAACCCAACCGCGCTTAATGTCGTAGTTAACTTTTGCGGTTATCGCGCCATTGACCGAAAGTTCTTTCAAAAAGTCGAATAACGGTTGGTGGCACTCGGAAAGATTAGTGTTCTCCGCCAGCCAGTAGTTCATCTCCGTATTAATGTTGGTGGTATAGTTACTACCCCAAGGTGGAATCACCTCATCATTCCAGATGCCCTGTAAGTTTGCAGGCGCGCTGCCGGGGCGGGAGCTTGAAATAAGCAAATAACGGCCAAACTGATAATACAAAGTTTGAAGCTGTTTATCAGGCTTACTGGTATTAAAGCGTTTTAGTCGTTCATCAGTAGGCAAATTAGCAAGACTCTTGTCTTCACCCAGATTAAAGCTCACCCTTTTAAAAAGCTTACTGTAGTCGCTCACATGACTATTTAACAGCTGATCGTACGATTTTGCAAAGGCACTTTCCAGGTTTCCATCCGCTTCTATTGCCGGATTTTTCCCTTGCAGCCCTGGCGATTTATCAAATCCGTTAAAGCTTGTAGCTTCTGTGAGATAAAAAACAACTTCATCAGCCGAACTAATCTGAAGCGAGTTACTGGATGCACTGACTTTCCCTCCATAATTCTTAACCTTCAGGTCCATCTGAAAACTCATGCCCTCGCCCTTCGGTTCGTCATAAATTACTTGTCTGGGTTCGGTTGGGCGATTGGCTACATAACTTGGCGCTTTGCCTTTCAGCACCAGCTCATTATCACCCACTGTATTTACTTCAAAGTGCAACTTGCTTTGCAAGGCAGCCGAAACGTTAATTGCACCTTTTTTATTAGCCGTTATCCTCACCATCATCACGTGATCCGGATAACTGATAAAAGTTTCCCGAAGATAGTTTACACCGCCTTTGGTATACTTAACCGTTGTTACCGCATTGTTGAGATCAAGCTCCCTCCGGTAGTTGGTAACTGTGCTATCAGTCAGGTTAAAATTGAGGAACAGATCGCCTAAAGGGAGATAACGAGCAGTATATGGCCCCTGTAAATATTTTTTCCAGAGCGCCGCTGCTTTATCATAATCGCCGTCAAATACCGCCTGTCTTACTTCGGGTAAATGAGCCGGCCCCTGCGGGTTGTTCCCTGCAATGGGGTAGCCCGACCAAAGATTATGATCATTAAGCTGAAATCTTTCCTGGTTAACCCGACCAAAAACCATCGCCCCGGTTGTGGCGTTACCCAACGGTAAGGCCTCCTCCCAGGATGTAGCGGGTTTATTATACCAAAGCCGCAGATTCGGGTCATCCGACTGGCGTTGCGGAGTCTTTTGAGTATCCACATTAGGTATAACGCGTTGACGATTATAGGCAGCTTGTGCATATATACTACCTGCCGGAAGAAGGAACGCCAGTGGAAGCAGCTTTTTAAAGAGAACCATAATGTTTAAATAGTCAGGAATACGGTTTGCAATCCGGGTGATTGTACACCCACTACACTTTTACCATTATTTGTGTTGATACTGATGATAGCCCGGCCATTATACGCCTGTACTTTGCGGGAGCCGCTGGACGTACCGAGATCATCGATTAAGGTACCGTCTCCGCTTAAAGAAAAATTTACCCAATTGGTGGCATCCAAACATTGAACATTGTTTTTATCCAGCAACTTTACCTGAACGGTTACCACACCGTTCTGCTCTGATAATTTTTCCAATTTCAGCTGGGCCGGTTTTTCCCATTTGTCGGTTTGGTAAACCTGGGTTATTTCATCGGTAACTATAGTTTTACCCTTACGGGCCTTTACTTTAATAACGTTTTGTCCTTTGTTAAAAACCACCATCCAACGTAAACCCGCCGCCGGGAAATCCTGGCTGTTGCGTTTGTGGATGCCAAAGCTTTTACCATTAACAAACAGCTCGGCCTCATCACAATTGGAATATACCTTAACCATCTTCTGTTCACCCTCTTCGCCCCATCTTATCGGCCAGGTATGCCCGTAAATGTGCGCCATCGGTTTCTCAGTCCAGTAGGATTGAAATACGTAATAGGCCTCCTTCTTTGTTAGGTCGCGCTCAACAACGCCTTTCTGATTCATGTACGGGATGGGATTATCCGGTCTTACGGGAGTTGAAAAATCTTTAAATATCCAAAAGGCCGAACCGGTTAGCCATGGCATGGTTTCCTGCTCTTTGAGATGCCAGTCGAACAAGTTACAAATATAAGTTTCGCTCCAATCGCCGTCTTTTGACACACGGGCGGCGCCTCCATACAGCGATGCATCGCCAGAACGCTCGTCGGCACCATTGTTGGTTTTAATACCTGCCAATGCCTTATCAGGATTTTCAGAATGACGCAGGGCATGACTATCGCCGCCCCATTCCGCATGAAAGAAATGGTTGACCTTTTTAAACTCGTCTTCAGTTACCTGTTTGTATTCGGTAAAAATACCCCGATACCAGCCCGCCCAAATGGAGGGAGAATACACATCCGGAATATCTTTACAAAAATCACAACGGCGGATAGTGGTTTTGCGGGATGGATCAAGGCGATGTGCGCGATCATTCTGTTCTGACATAAAAGCCCTGATCTGTTGTTTATCATATTCCGGAAAATCGCCTTCCCAGTCGTTTTCATTACCTAATCCCCATAAAATGACAGCGGGATGGTTATAATGCTGCTCAATCATATTAGTGAGCATCTGCCTGGCCTGGTTTTTATAAACGTCGCCGCCAAGGCCTCCACGGCACCACGGCTCTTCCTCCCAAACGAGGATGCCGAGACTGTCGCACAGATTAAGCACAATGCGCGACTGCTGATAATGGCCAAGGCGAATAAAATTGACGCCCATATCCTTCATCAGCTGCATTTCCTGCCTGATCATCGGCTCCGTCATGGCCGCGGCCACGCCTGCATGGTCCTCATGGCGATGGGTGCCACGCAACAGCAAGCGTTTTCCGTTGAGCTTAAACGGACCATGATCCACAAACTTAAAATTACGGAAACCTACTTTTTCGGTCTGGGTAAACGATTCACCATTGGCTTTTGCTGTGACCTCTACCCCGTACAGCACTGGATTTGACGGCGACCACAATAGAGGCTTTTTCAATTGAAAAGAGCCAATTTGTGTATCACCTGCCAATGAAGCCAGCTTATATTTTGCCTGTTGAATAACTTTTCCGGCAGGATCGATCAGCTTAATTGTTCCTTCTGCTGAATTAACTTTTTCGGGATCATAAAATCTCGTTTTGATATTTAGTTTGCCTAATTTCCCAGCCGAGTCAACTTCTGCAGCTGCAAAAACCTTATCGAGCGATACCTGAGGGGTATAAACCAGATTGAGATAGCGGTAAATACCGCCATAAACATTAAAGTCGGATAAACGGGAAGGAATACTTTCCAGGTCGCGTGAATTATCGCAACGTATTTCAATCGGCACTTTTCCTTTAAACTGCTTTTGAAAAACAGGCAATTTTTTAAAGTCTTCCACCGCACGGGTAATGTCTGCTGTCCACTCATCATAGCCACCAAGATGTGAGGCTACCTTTGTCATGTAAACATATACCTCTGTTTTTTGACCGGCCCCTTCAAAGTGAAGCAGCGTGCGGCCATTAGCATAAGGATTATCTACCAAGAGCTGCGTGCGGTACCATCCCGGCCCCTGATAATAATTTACATCAGGATCAACGGCATCACGGGCATTGAAACAGTGCGGCAAGGTTACCTGTGTCCAGACGGGAACGCTTTCAGGATTACCTTTTACAACAGGCCTTATAGCTTCCCATACCCCTCCCAGGTCCTGTCTTAAAAATTCCCAATTGTTGATGAGCCTCGTTTTTTGCTGGCCCATTACAATGTGATTACAGATCAGAACGATAAATAATAACAGTATCTTTTTCACAGCGAAATGTCATAGAGGGGATTCCGGATGGAATCCCCTTTAAATTTTATTGAGTCGATAAAACGGGCATAGGATAACTTACCACTTGTACCACACCGTTTGTGGCCAGCAGATCGCTCGTGGTGATATAGCTATTACCATTTACAGCCAACGGATAATCAGATGTGTTACTTGCCGAGGCATCCTGCACCCGTATGGTCATGATTGAATTTGGGTTACTTACAAACGGAGCCGGAAGTATAAAACCAGCCAGGTTGTTGGTAAAAGTACCGGCCGGCGCCAAGGTATTTACCCTGACATCACTAATAGGCAAGTTATAATGCGAATACTGCCCCTTGATGATCAGATACAGCAGGTAACTTTTTAAGTCAGCAGCATTATAATCCTTCCAGCTTTTTGCAGCTTTCTTTGCTGATGTTAAATACGCTGCCCAATAGCCTGTATTTTTGGTAGTAACGGCATTATTGGTAAAGAAAATAAAGGTTTGATTTTGCTGTATGTACAGGTTTGTGTCGATTCCAGAATAAATGATAGCATCGTACATCCTGCGGAAAATAGTATCAGTTTTACTGCCGTATGCCCTGCTTTTTAAATACTGCCAGGCATTTTTGTATAAATGGGCATCTAAAGTATCAACATTGGTTTTACGGTTGTAGTCTTTTTGCATATCCAGGCCGAACAATGAGCAGCCTGATAAAAAGGTAGCAATTACACCTGCAGTGCACAGGGTGATCAAGCAAATTTTAATCTTTTTCATAACTATCATGTTTTTAATAGCCGGGATTCTGAGTTAATAATGAATTTCCATTTAGTGCATTACGGCTTATTGGCCACAGTTCTTTACTGAGATCGCCGAAACCAACAGCCGGCGTACCGTATTTGGTCTGGCGTCTTTTTAAAATCGGGTCCATTACCTGAATAACGTGGTTGGTTCTGATCAAGTCATACCAACGCTTTCCTTCGCCAAATTCTTCAAACTGCGCTTCCTGCAAAATAGCGTCAATCATGGCATCGGTAGTGGTAAACGTTCCAGCCGGATAGGCCGTGTATCCGGCACGGGTATGGATATAGTTGAGGTATTTTAATGCATTTGGAAGATCGCCCGTATAGGCCAAAGCTTCCGCATAGGTTAGCACCACATCACCCAGACGATACATAGGCAGGTAAACATTATAATACAACGCTGTGGTTGCTGATGGGAAACCAGTTGCAGGCAAGTTATAGTATTTATAGATCTTATCTACGTGACCGATACTTGTTCCGCTTGTATTGTTAAGTGTATCTATTGTTTTCAGCACGCGGGTATCTGTTTTAGCCAGCGGCTTCCATTTTTGAATAAAAGCCGAATCCACACGAATAGGATTGTTATTCAGCTGTATAGATACAGGTATACAGGCACATCCATTTACGGTATAATCCCAATTAATGCTCCAGATAGGTTCTGGCGACACTGTAGGACTAAGAAACAGGTTTTTCCAGGTTGCAGTAGGTTCGAGATTAGGCACACCGGCTGTTGCATACGCCGCTCCCGTAGCACCCTTAGCTTTAAACACGTTATTGGTCCAGGTGATTACATTCTGATAATCGCCCTTCCACATGTAAACGTCTGCGAGCATTGCACAAATGGCGCCTTCATTGATATACCATACATTTGCCGTTGTTCCCTTAGTGATGCTATTGTAAGCCAGTTGCAGATCCGGAATAATAACAGAATCAATTATTTTGCTTTTTGGCGAACGTGCTTTTAGTGCGTTGGCGGTTATATCTTCATAAGGCTGAGTCCAGATCGGCGCATCGCCCCAGTTTCTTACAATATAGAAATAACACTCTGCACGCATAGCGTAAGCCTGGGCCAGCGCATTGTTCAACACGGTTGGCGTAACGTTATTGTCTGTTCGCGCGGCCTGCGGAAAATATTTGATACAAATATTGGCACGACCGATTGTACGGTACAAACCGCCCCAATCAGCAGCTGTATTGGTGTTGGTTACACCATTGAGCGATAACTCGGTACTACTGGTGCTTGGATAGCCTGAACGGTCAAAATTATCCGAACGTACTTCGCCCCAATAGTGGTAACGACCTCCATAACCCTCATCCTGATTGTTTCCGTCGCCTACCATTTCTTCCTGAAAGGAGGAATACAAACCCGCCAAACCCGTATTTATATCTTTTGCACTATGAAAAAAATCATTGGCGGGTACACTATTAAGCGGTTTTAGCGTAATATCTTTTTTGCAACTACTGTGTAAAGCAACAACAACACAGAGTGCAGCTATATTTAAAAATCTTTTCATTGTTATCTGATTTATAACATTCATCACTCGTCGTTTTAGAAATTCATCATAAAGCCGATACCTAATTCGCGGCGGCGCGGGTATTTACCGTTATCAAAGCCCGGGGTCAATGAGTTTGAGGAGGTAAATTCCGGATCGTACCAGCTGTAATTGGTCCAGGTGGCTACGTTGTTGCCATAAATGTATACACTGGCTTGTCTGGCCTTGAATTTGTTTGCTATGCGCGAATCAAGATTGTAGGTAAGCCTTACGCTTGACAACCTGATAAATGAACCGTTTTCAAGATATAAACTGTTTATACCATTAGCGATTGATCCATAGGTATCCTTATCCGGAAAGTTAGGGTAAATAGCTATATCGCCCTGTTTGTGCCATGAATTGTAGATGGCAGTATATGAAGGCGGTGAATAGGTTGACGAATTAGCGTTTTGACCGTTAGCTACGGAGTTGTAAACCTTATTACCGAACTGACCGTTGAATAACACATTCAGCGTAAAGTTTTTATAGCGGATAAAGTTATTAAAGCCGAAATAAACCTTTGGAATAGCATTACCCATTATCACACGGTCACGGTCATCAATTACACTATCGCGGTTTGTATTTTGCCATATTGTAGCTCCGCCTTTCAACAGGTTACCGTTACGATAAAGGTGATGTACGGTACCTGTATAGGGTTTGCCGTCGAGCGTATATCCTTGTGCGGTTTTTCCGTCTGCAGATACACCAACTGGTGCCAGCATGTTCCAGTTGCCATCATAGGCATTTGAAACATCATAACGATAAACACCTTGGTTTTTAAGCAGATAGAAGTCACCAATGTGTCCGCCTTCCTGAACGAGGTAGGAACCACCGGCTATAAATGAGGTATGATCACTTAATTGTTTAATTAAACCAGCCGACTGCAAGCTTACGTTTCCGGTTACGTTCCATGAGAGGTTTTTAGTTTGCACAGGAGTTCCGGTAACGGTAATTTCTAAACCGTGGTTCTGAATTTTACCTAAATTGATGGTTCCGTTAGTAAATCCCGTTTCTTCAGGCAATACCCGGCTGTACAATAAACCGTTGGTGTTTTTGATATAATACTCTGGTGTTACCGTTAAGCGGCCCTTAAACATGGTAAGGTCCATACCGATGTTTTGGGTTGTGGTGCTTTCCCAGTGAATGGTTGGGTTGCCAATGGTTGCAGGCAAGCCCACGCCAGACTGACCATTGTAAACACCACTATTACCATTTGCGTTACCAAAAGCTAACAATGACACATAAGCAAAGTCGCCCAGTTTATCATTACCGGCAGTACCAATGCTATATCTGATCTTCGCATCGTCCAGGAATGATTTGGACCAGTCCATAAACTTTTCTCCAGAAAAACGCCATGCGAAACCTCCGGCTCCAAAATTTCCCCATTTGTTATCAGGACCGAACCTTGATGAACCATCCCTGCGATAAGTACCATTGATAATGTACTTGTCTTTAAAGCTGTATTGCAAACGTGCAAAAAGCGACTCGTCTGCATTATAAGTGGCGGTGGTTTGCGTTTTGGTAAGGTCAATGGTAGCTATGTTTGAGGTAAAGGCTTCTTCGGTAAGGTAATTCTGCATGGCAAACAGCATGTCATCATCACGATATTTATCACGGCTAAAACCTGCAACGGCATTTAAATTGCCGAATTTGCCAAACGTGTGGATATAATTAAAGAAAGCCTGTAGCTCATAGCTAAATTTGCGTTCATTTTCGGTTGTACCATTGTCAACCCCGGTACCACCACTGGTTAAGCTTGATGGCGAAAAAGTACTGGTGGCAATATTATCCAACCTGAAGTTGAAAGATGTGGTAAACTTCAAATCGCGCAGAATCTGGTAACTGGCTGTCGTATTGTTTTGACCCACATATGATGTAGGTACGTTTGAAGAAAGCATTGCATAAGCAATAGGATTTCTCTTCGATTCCACATAACCGGCCAGGGTTCCATCCGGACGATAAATGGTGGTCCATGGATTACGTTCAAAAACCTGCTTTGCAGTGGTACCCACATTGATGAAGTTTCCTGATTGCCAGTAATAATCAAAATTGTTGGTCAGTCTCAGCTTATCAGTCGCTTGATAGTCTACATTCAAAATACCCTGAAGCCTTTGTGCATAACTATTGATCACGATAGAGCGATCGTTGTAGTAAGTAACACCGCTATAATAAGTAAGGCCTTTTTGTCCGCCGCTTACGCTCACGTTCAGGTTATCCTTATTGCCCACGCGAAATAAAAGGTCCTGATAATCGTTATCGCGGTTAAGATAATGGTTTACAGAGTCGGTGTTAATACCATTGTTACCATCACCGCGCATTTTACGATAATAACGAAGATCATTGGCAGAAACGGTGTGTAGTTTATGAGCCAGTTCGCCAAACAAATGGTAATAGTTTACATTAATAGAAGGCTTTCCTTCTTGCCCTCTCTTAGTGGTAATAATGATTACGCCGTTAGCACCGCGGGCACCATAAATAGATGCAGACGCCGCGTCTTTTAAAACCTCAATTGAAGCAATATCTGACGGGTTTAAAAAGGTCGCGTCGTTATTGATTACCCCGTCGATTACATAAAGCGGACCGTTACCGGCATTTAACGTTGAAGCCCCCCGGATCTGGATCGTACCTTGTGAAAACGGGTCGCCACCGTCAGTAACTACAAGTGCACCAGCAACCTGGCCCTGTAGCGCATCAGTAAGGTTTACAGGCTGGCGTTCCTGAATCTGTTTTGCACTTACGGTTCCGATAGAGCCCGTCAGATCCCGCTTTTTTACCGCCTGACCGTAGCCAAGCACGGTAACTTCGTTAAGATCTGTTGAATTGTCGGCCAGAGTAATATCAATAGTTCTCTGATTGCCTACAGTTACCTGTTTAGCGTTAAATCCAACATAACTAAAAACGAGTACGGCCGTTGGTCCGGGAACATTCACGGTATATTTACCGTCAATATCTGTAACAGTTCCTACCTGAGTTCCTTTTACTTTAACACTTACTCCCGGCAAGGTTATGCCTTTTGCGTCTTTTACAATACCGCTCACCCTGGTGGGAGTTTGAGCCAGGGCAACTGTGAAATTAAGTGCAAGCAGTAACAAAAGCGAGAAACGAAAAAAAAGGGCAAAAAAATTTCGGGTATATGTTCTCCTCATAAAAACATAATTAATTGGTAATAACTTAAATTATTAATTAAACAAGATTATCCAGGTATTTCCACTTAGTAATTAAGCAGCCTGAATTTTAGCAATTGCTATCCCGGTAAGTTGAGGTAAAAAATGACCGGCAACGAAAGTTTAGTCTGAGATTTCTTCATAATAATATGTTTTGATGGTTTAATTGGTGTGATGCAATTACATTAAATTTGGATTAAAATTGTTTAGTACAATAAGCTAATTATTCAATTATATTGGCATTAATTACGGCATTTTCCCTAGTCTACAGGAATAAAAAAGCTATCTATTGGCATTTCCGAAGGTAATGTTAGCACGAAGCTATCAGGTTATTATATTATTTCTCCACTTCATTAAGTACGGATTGCCAATCGGGGTACTTTTCATTGGAATTCTCTATACTGAGAACAATATTTAGTAGTTCAGGCCGAAAAAAAGCCGCAAGTTTAAGCACAGGAACAGCTGCATGTGGATCAAAATAAGCCCCTATTGCAAAACCGGCCTCATGATTATTTGCCCGTTCGCGATCGAACTTCACTGTGGAGTTAACGTATTCCTGATGTTTTACCTCGCCTGTAGCATAAGGCAACACCCATGCTACCGATTTTTCAATTGAGGTATTGATTGGAGATGTATAGGTATAGTAATTATCGCCTGTTGCTCTTTTTAAAATAATAGCCAACTTTAATAGAGGCTCCAGATCGTACAAATGGTAGTGCATAGCATCCCGAAGTTTAAAATCAATACTGGAACCATCAGGATTTAAATTTTTAACGAGTTGCTGCTTTAAACCGTCTATAGCAAATTGCTGAAACCTTTTATCATCAATAGCAAATCCAATTTCGCCTATTACCTTTAAGCGATGGGAGTGCCAGTTGTTAAAGGACGTAGTACGCTTTGGATTTAACTTATCGATTTCAACCTGCGCAGTAGCGGCAAGCCATGCAACCACTTGTGCTTTGTCATGCGGGGCCAGATCGTCCTTAATCAAATCATATCCCTCAACTGCCCCATCCAGGTTAGTATCATCAATAGGGTCGCCGTTGGGTTTATTGACGACCGCCCAGGCTATTAAAAAGTCTTTTGCCTTGTTTAAATATTCCTTATGGTTATCCAGCCTATATACAAGCGCCAAAGCATATATTTTGTGCATATCGGCTAAAGCTTTGGCTGTTGCTATTTTTTGCGGATTACCCTTCAACCGGCCTTCGGTGTGGATGGTATCAATAGGGTCAGGTATTTGAGACAGTGCAGCGAGAGCGGTTCGCTTTATTTCTTCATATTGCCTGGCCGCACTCTGATCACTACCAACCAGTTTCTTAAGGCGGGTTATTTCGACCTTATTCAGGCTAACGTATTGGGCAGAAGCCGCCGCGTTCAAACATATTAAACAAATAAAAACTGTAACGCTTTTTTTAACGAAATTCATTTTCCGGTTTACAATTGGTTTTGAAGTTTGGGCCAATCAAAATGCCCAGTAGGTTGGTTGTAAATAACCGGAAATTACAGCAGTGAAACTTTTATTCTATTGGCTAACTATTCACCCATTTTAACATATCCATTTTATTATAGAACGTCTAAAATGATCAGCGGCATTAACGACTTAACTTGTTAATATACTATCGGCGGGATGGAGATTACTTTCTTCTAAATATTTTCGTCGTACTAAATGTGCCATTTTGTGGTTTCCGGTGTGGCTCCATCCGGGTGGCATAAAAATGTACAAAATCTTACTCTTGATGCCAGGTGCTTTTACTACGTCGCGGCTCAATGCAACAATCTCCCCGAAATAGGCATCCAGAAAGCTATTTTTCATCATCGGGCGGGTTATGCCGTATTCAATCGGTATAGCTGGCTCTTCGGGCTGATAAGTTCCAAAAATCCTGTCCCAAATGTTGAGCAGATTACAATAATTGGTATCCATATACAACGGGTTACGCGCGTGATGTACACGGTGAAACGATGGCGTAAGAATCAGCTTGCCTAAAAACCCGAAACGGGCATCTTTAATCAAATTCTCTCCCACATGGATAAACGCGCCCCATGTACCATCAATAAACATGATAACAAATAACATAGGCGGATTTACGCCCAACAAAATACAGACAGTGGTCCGTATCGCGTCGGCATAAGGCGCCTCCAGAAAGAAGTGAGCAAATGTAACAGACAAATTCATGGATTCCGGCGCGTGATGGGTGGAATGCAAACACCAAAAAAGCCGGACTTTATGCGCCAGGAAATGGTAGATAAAATGAGCGAACTCCCAAACTACGTATCCGTAAATGAACCAATACCAGGTAAAGGTGGTTTTAAAGACAGCGTATCTCGAAAACAGGCCTATACATAAGGCGACCATTGCAAAAGCAATAACTCTGCCTATAAATGCATTCAACACATAGGTAAAGAAAGAAATTTTGTAATGAATTACTTTGAACCGTTTATAAAATGCGCCCCTTATAATTTCCAGGAGTAACAAAAACGGTATTACCGGGGCCAAAATTGAAGTGACGCCACGCCACGTTAATAACTGACCGTATTTTCCCGATCTCAAAATATCGATTAGTCCACCCAGGCCCCAAAAACCGGTAAATTGCTCCCATATTGCTTTTAGAAAGTCCATACAAGGTATAATTGGTTGTTGCTCATTTATTCGTTGGCTCGCAACTATGAAGACTTTAGACGTCAAAGAGGGGGTGATTGCACCTGCAAGCCACAATAACGACGGGTATTTACACTAATATAACAATTTAAATTAGAACGGTGAATATAATCGGCTGGATTAAGAGCCATTTTTAATTGATAAAAACCAATTCATTTTCTATATTAAAGACTGTAGATTTCCCATTCTGGTTGCTTAACTCCTTCAATATACCCTAACCTTTAAATCAAAACAAACTACCCTGATCTGCTGCACCGCTAACCTCCTGCTGATAAGCGCGAACTACGGTTAGAATCGCTGCGCCGTAACGGCTGCTCTTTTCCGGTCCTACGCCTTTGATACCGCTAAGCGCCTTTAACGTAGCTGGCAACTTTTCTGCAATAAGCGCAGCGGTTTTTTCGGTCAGGATCATGTTGGGCATTACATTTTCTGCTTTGGCAGTTATTTCCCGCCAGTCCAGCAATTGCTCATACAATTTTTCGTTCGGCTTGGCATTTAAGGCTTTCAGATAAGAATGCGTAAGCTCTATCTTTAAGTTTCGTTTCAATTCCAGGTAAGCCTCAGTGCTGAAATCCTGTTGACTGAACACACTTAACAACTCCAACCGGCTCACCATCACCCGCATTAATCCATCAGCTTTACCGGCAAGTTCTTTATTACTGCCTACCACGACAGGTAACTTTTCATAAAGCGTCTTGATGGCCTGTTCCAGTTTTTCATGAAAATAAACCGCTGCTTTTTTGACCCGATCCGCCGGATAACTTTTGAGCTGCCTTTCCATTTTGTCCGCAACATCAAAAATATCTTTCTCCAGGTTGGGCAAAAGCGGCTCAAACTTACCCAGCTTCTGTTTAAGCTCACCAAAGGCAAACAGCTCCGTCAACAGATAGACCCGGTAATCGTCCTGGTGCTGCTGCAAGGTATTTTGGTCAGGCTGATGTGCCTGAGCAGATTCGTTAAAGCGAATTACAGCCGGATCGCCCATAATATTGGAAGCGGCTATAGGATTACGCAAAACCATGCCTCCAAGCGACCGGCACCGGCTAAGCGCCACATAAGCCTGCCCATGAGTAAAAGCTTCGCTTACATCAATAATGGCTTTATCAAAAGTTAATCCCTGGCTTTTATGGATAGTGATGGCCCAGGCTAGTTTCAATGGAATTTGCGCAAAGCTGCCTGTATTGGTTTCATTAATATCATCGCCAGACAACTCATATTTCATATTGGTCCATTCCAGCGCCTGCACCGGAATTTCCCTTCCATCGGCACACTCCACATAAACCGTATCGGCTGTTAGCTTAATAACCGTTCCTATTTTGCCGTTGTAATACAGCTTTTCAGCCGAGTTATCGTTCTTCACAAACATCACCTGAGCGCCGGTTTTCAGTTTCAGCGTGGTGTCTGTGGGATAAGCATCTCTCGGGAAGTCGCCCCTTATGGTAGCAGCGTATTCAGTTTCAGTGCCATCAAGCGCCTGCAGCCGTTCCTCATTGATCTGCTGGGCAATACGGTTGTGGGTGGTAAGCGTTATGTACGAATCATTGCTATCGGACTTAAAATCCCGCAGATACCTTTCATTGAGCCGTTTAAGATGAGCTTCTGAAAGTGATTGATTTCTTACCTCATTCAAAATAGTTACAAATTCCGGCTCGTTCTGGCGGTAAACCTTATCGAGTTCAATGTATACGTAGGGTGCCCTTTGCAGCACCAGGCTACTAAAGAAATAAGGCGTGGCATAATACCTGCGAAGCAGTCCCCATTCCTCATCCCTCACAATAGGGCTTAGCTGGGCGAGGTCACCGATCATCAGTAATTGCACACCACCAAACGGATGGTTCAATCCACGAACGTTACGCAGGATCAGGTCGATCTGGTCGAGCACATCCGGCCGCACCATACTGATCTCATCGATGATCAGTAATTCAAGCGCGGTAAGCAATTCCTTCTTTTCCGGGCTATAATGCAGTTCCGGTCGGTCGGCAGTATCAGGCATCAAGGGACCAAAAGGCAGCTGGAAGAAGGAATGAATAGTCATCCCCCCAGCATTGATGGCCGCTACCCCGGTAGGTGCCACAATGGCCATTTTCTTTACCGAGGTTTGCCTTATCCCACGCAAAAAAGTTGTCTTTCCGGTACCGGCCTTACCGGTTAGAAATACAATTGCATTAGTGCTTTCTACATACTGCTCTGCTAGCTGCAGCTGCTTATTTTCCATATTTCCTGAGAAACGCAATTTCACAAAAATGCCCGGGTTGTAAACATCCACGGGCATTTTTTTATAAAGAATTATTAATAACGGGGCTACTTATCCAATAGCCTTATTAAGTGCAATAATAGCAGGCTTAAACTGTTCTCTGTCTACCGCAAATTGAATGTTAACCCTGCCGCTTGCCATGCCTATAGCAATAATTGGCACTTCCGCTTTGGCAAGGGCCGCTGTTGCATTGGCTAACAGACCAGGTTGATCCATATTGGTACCCAACAGGCAAACCATAGCGACCGGACGGGAAGTAACCCGTTCAAATTGTTTCTGCAGATCAGCGATCAATTGTTCCTTAAAATCGTTTTCCCATATAACCGTTGAAATGCTGTTAGCACTGGTTGCTTTGAAAGTATAACTAACACCATGAGCAGCAAATACCTTCATCATTTCCAGGTCGCTGCCTACGTTGCCGGTAATCAGTGGATCGTACACATCAATCAGCAGTTGCTTATCTGTACCGGTAATAACTTCAATCCGTTTAAGCTTTGACACATAGTCGCGGGTGATCAGGGTGCCGGGATGCTCGGGTTCGAAAGTATTTTTAATGCGCAGATGGATGCCAGCCATTTCCAATGGCTTAGAAGCTTTTGGATGGATGGCTTCCATACCTACGTCGGCCAACTGGTCCGCAATATCAAAGTTGGTGTTACCTACGGGTTGTACATTATCCAAACCAACCAGCGCAGGATCAGCAGTTGAGAGGTGATATTCCTTATGGATAATAGCCTCCTGAGGTTTTAATATCTCGGCTATTTTACTGAAGGTAACTTCAGAATATCCGCGGTCAAACTCGCGCATAATACCTTCAGTACCTTTTGCATAACCGGTTACAATGCTCACACCTTTTTCGAGATCGAGATCTTTAAAGGCGTCGCGGATGCGTTCATTGATGGTCATTGCTCTGCTATCGTGCAAACCGGCCAGGTCAAGCAAGTAAACGTTAACACCCTTTTGTTTGAGGATGCTTGCCAGTACATAAGCAGAATGGCTCTCTCCTATTGAAGCCAGGATTTCACGCACTGCCTGCAAAATACCTTCGTTTAGATAGCCTGAAGCAAGCATGGTTGTAGCGCTATCCAGATAACGGAGCACTTGTGCTATTTCTTCGTCAACCTTGTCATCGGCCGCCTTAACATCAAGGCCGAGGGACTCATATTTTGCGTTCAACTCTTTAAGAAAGGTTGCTACTTCTGTCAATCCGGCGCGGAAATCGCCGCCCGAAGCAAGTTGCTGATACACGCCGGGCGCCTTAGTCTTTTTATTTTCAAGCAGCACATTGGTTACGCCAGAAAAGGCTGATACCACAAATACCCGGTTATAGATCTGATCTTCTTTATAAAGGATGATATTTTCTATCACTTCTTTCAGCGCACTCATTGAGGTGCCGCCTATCTTCTCTACGGTTAACATGCCGCGAAACTATGGAATTTTCCCTTAAGGCTATGCAATCAATTCGCTTATCTGTTGGATATTATGTCAGCAGATTATCAAAAAGCGGCAATACAACCTCCACGGGCGCTATTGCCGCACGACAACTTAGCAGACCTCAGCATTATTTGAATCCCCAAAATTCGCGCTTCTCTATGGGCTTATAAAATTATCTGTTTAACTTTATTGAGGCAGCATTGCATTCAATACTTGCAGATCTACATATAGCGGTCACAAGAGATTCGTCAATATTTAGAATCACGCTGTCCAAATTGAAGAAACCGTCATTTTGATAACAATAGCATCAGCCATCCGAAATAAACCTTATTACAATGCCTTTAGCGCTAGACTATATTGATCAAAACACTCCCATGGGGGCTAATTTAGTTGCGGGCGGCGCAACTTTTCGCGTGTGGGCACCAAATGCGCTGGCGGTATATGTCAACGGAGACTTCAATAGCCCGTTACAGGATGACACCACACTGCTCAACAACATCGGCGATGGGCACTGGGCCGGATTTGTACCGACTGTTATTGACCGGCAGGAATATATGTTCTATGTAGAGGGAGAGGGCAGCTCCGGACCGAAGCGCGATCCATGGGCACGGGAGCTAGTTATGCCTTTTCCGGGTAAATGTATCATTCGCGATCCCGCTTTCCCCTGGCATGAGACCGGTTATCAAACTCCAGCTTTCAGCAATTTTGTTATTTATCAACTTCATGTAGGCGTATTTTATGCACCACGTGTACCAGTTATGGGTACGTTTCTGGATGTTGCCGCTAAAGTCCCCTATCTGGCGTCGTTGGGCATCACCATCATTCAACTGCTGCCTATCCAGGAATTTGTAACCGTTTTCAGTATGGGCTACAATAACCAGGACTTCTTTTCACCAGAGATGGAGTTTAGTGTGTCTGATACCGATTTACCGCCCTACCTGGCCAACATGAACGATTTGCTTGCCGCAAAGGGGCAAACCCCATATAGTCTGATGGATTTGACGGGGCCAATGAACCAGCTCAAAGCTCTGGTTGACGTTTGCCATGTTTATGGCTTAGGTGTAATTTTTGATCAGGTATATAATCATGCCGGAGGGGGCTTTGATGATGAAAGCTTATACTTTATGGACCGGCAGCTTACCGGCGATGATGCCAACTCACTCTATTTTACAGCCACATCTTTTGCCAGCGGACTGGTGTTTGACTATGCCAAACCCGAAGTACGGGATTTCCTGATTGGGAATGCCAAGTTTTTTCTTGATGAATACCGGGTAGACGGCTTCCGTTACGATGAGGTTAGCGCCATTGATCATTTAGGCGCCCCGCAGGGATGGCCGTTTTGTCAAAGTCTTACTACAGCCTTAAAAACTCAGTATCCTTCAAAGATCAACCATGCTGAATACTGGCCTTTTCAGGTATTGACAGTTGATAGTCCGCCTGCCGGGATTGGATTCAACACTTCGCTTTCAGACACACTTCGGATAGCTTTACGTGCGGTGATAGCAGAGGCAAGCGTGCCTAACGATGATCCACTCGATATGAATAGCCTTGTGCAAAGCTTGTGGCCCCCGCAGTTTCAGTCGTGGCAGTTTGTACAGGGTCCAGAGAATCATGATTTGGTGTATATGGATCATAGCGATAAAGTTCCACGGATGCCCGCTTTGAGCGATCCTTCCAATTCACGTTCCTGGTATGCAACAAGCCGCTCGCGAGTTTCTACGGGCATTACCATGACGGCACCCGGTATTCCGATGTTATTTATGGGGCAGGAGTTTCTGGAAGACAAGTACTGGTCTGATAACTATCAAAAATACCCCGATCTATTTATTAACTGGGGCGGCCTCAACACAGAAAAACAAATGACCGACTTTCTGCTTTACACCAGCGACATTATCAAACTCCGCTGGTCGCATCCGGCATTGCGGTCTTGGGGATTTTCGGTTATCCAAACCAATAATAGTAACCGGGTAATTGCTTATGAACGCTGGGTACCGGGCATAGGCAATAATCTCGTCATCGTTGTAAACCTGAACAACAGCAATCAATTTGGTTATCGTGTTGGCTTTCCGTTAGGAGGAACCTGGCAAGAAGTGTTTAATAGCGATTACTACGAGAATTGCCCAAACCCAAATATCTGCGGCAATGGTGGACAGGTCGACGTGGAACCGCAGCCCTGGGATGATCTCACCTACTCTGCAATAATAAACCTTCCAGCTAACGGTTTATTAATATTCGCAAAATGAAACGAGTGAAAGTATAGCCCTCACTCGTTGTAGTCAACTAAAGCTTAAATTTCGTTCAATACTGAATCTTTAAAGCTGAAACCCCATCCGGGGCGGTTATGCGGCGAAGCCATTCCGTTCTTCATTTCAATAGGGTAATCGATTAACGGATCGATCCAGTGGAACGACTCAGCGCCTGCACCATTGCTAATGGTACAAAGCAACGGGATGTCGTAATCTTTATAATAGTGAGGCAATACCGGGATGTTGAAACTCCCGGCCAGCGCTGCACTGTCGCGCCAGGCCTCTACCCCACCAATGCGAAGAATATCGGGCTGCCAAATATCTAAAGCATTGCGGGTAAGCAACTCGCGCAACGGTAATGACGAGTATTCCCGCTCACCCATAGCAAGTGAAATACCCGCTTGTGTACGCAGTAATTTATAACCTTCAAAATCGGCGTGATTGATCGGTTCTTCAAACCAGTTGATATTCAACTCGCGAGCGGCGCGGGCCAATGCTAAGGCAGAAGGAACAGTCATCCCCTGGTTGGCATCCATCATAATGTCAATGTCGTTACCCACAGCTTCGCGCACCAATTTCAAACGCTCCAAGTCCTCCTTCCAATCGGGCTTGCCTACTTTTATTTTAACAGCTTTGAAGCCACGTTTTTTGTAGCCCGTCACTTCAGCAATTAGCTCATCAACACTGTAAGAGATCCAACCGCCGCTGCCATAAATAGGCACCGAAGTGCGAGAGGTACCCAATACTTTCCAGATCGGCTGCCCAAGGATCTTGCACCAGGCATCCCACATGGCAATGTTATAAGCAGCCTGCGCCCAACGGTTAATACCTTCCTGTCCAAAGTATTCGTTAGCCTCGTTGAGCTTTGCAAACACTTTTACGGTGTCTGAAACTTCGACCCCCAGCAGCATTTCGCCCACATCTTTCATAGCTCCCGCAATGGCTTTTGGGCTGTATTGAAAGCTGAGCATATAGCCTTCGCCGGTTACACCGCCTGCAGTTTGTATACGTACGATGATAAAAGATATTTCTGTAAGCGTGTGCGTAGCGTCTGAGATAGGGGTTTCCAGCCGAGCCTTTGCCGTATAAATAGAATAGTTTTTGATGGTGTTCATGAACAGCAATTATAAAATGCAATAATCAGTAACTTTTTTTGGCTTTCGCAATGAGGACCTGCATTTTGAATTGCTTATCGTATTCCATTTTATAAGTAATTCTCGTTTGTTCAGCATAAGCCCCGCAATTTTCAGCCCAATCCAATAAGGTGTTTGCAGCCACGGCCGTATCAATAACAAAGGGGCTAAATGACGAATATCATTTAGCCCCTTTGTTTTATCAATTAGCCGCGTGATGAGTGTGCGAACCGATCTTGCGGTCCCCCACTCAAACCGCTGTTTATGTACATAACTACAATTTAAAGCTAACTTCCTTACCGGTATACTTGATTGCCTTAGCGGCATTAGCATTGTCTATGCCTGCGGGTGCCTTTACTACCCGGAAAGTTCTGTTTTGCAGGGCTCCATTAAATGCCCCCGCCCTGTTGGATATGGTCAAAAGCTGGGCTTTGTCATTCCAGTGAAAACGGATTTCAGTATACTGGCCTTTTTCGTAATTATAGCTATCGCCCTCATCTTCATACAGCGTAAAGTCTGCATTTGCACCAGGATAAATCCTTATTTCCAGGTCGTCCCATTTTTTTTGCTGGGCATATTGAACTTTAGGTCCCCACGGAATAATTGATCCGGCTTTTACATACAGCGGGACAATATCTCTCGGGCTTTCCCGGTCTATGGTTTGTCCGCCAGTTATTACTTTACCTGTCCAGAAATCAAACCAGGACGCGCCAGCAGGCAAGTATACCGACTTAGTTTGCGCCTCAGGATCCGTAACCGGAGCTACTAGTAACGACTTACCACACATAAATTCGGTATTCAGATCAGCCACTTTGGGGTCGTTGGCAAAGTCAGCCACAAGTGGTCGTAAAAACGATCCGGCATGATGAGTAACATTCCATACCGTAGCATAATTGTAAGGAAGCAAACGGTAACGAAGGTTGATAAATTTCTCTAACACATCAAAAGCCCAATCGCCACGATTGCCGAACTGATAAATTTCCCTCGGTAATTCAGTACCGTGCGAACGCATCATTGGGGTAAAAGTGGCAAACTGAAACCAACGGGTATACAAATCCTGGAACTTCGGATTCTTTGTACCCTCCTTGCCAAAGCCGTTTGCAAAAAACCCACCAATATCACCATTCCAATATGGGAGGCCGGTCATAGAAAAGTTAAGCGATGCGGGAATCTGCTTTTTAAGAGTAGCCCAGGTTGATACCACATCACCGCTCCAGGTGTCTGAGCCGTAACGTTGCTGGCCGGCAAATGCAGAGCGGGTTAACAGTATTACACGTTTCTGATCACTGGTTTGCCGCTGGTGCTCATAAACGCCTTTTGTATGTTCCAAAGGAAAAGCATTAATCCAATTACGGTAAGTGCCCAGATATGTTGGCTGATCCCAGTCGGCCTCTTTAACGTTGATGTGATCTGGCTCGGTCGAATCCAACCACCAGGCATCTGGCCCCAGCGAAAAAACGCCTTTGTTAAGATATGACCAATAAATATCCCTGGCCTGGGGATTATAAACGTCATAAGGCTTGGTGTTTGCTTTCGGCGGCCAGGTATCAAAATTAATGAGCATATGCTTGCGCTCAAACTCCTTATACTGCGGAGTGGCTGGCGCAAAGCCCGGCCATGATACAATGAAGAGATGCACATTCATTTCATGCACACTGTCAATCATAGCCTTAGGCCGCGGAAACACCTTTTTATCAAAAGCCATTGCATTCCAGTTACTGTCTGGCCCCCAGTATTGCCAATCCTGAACAATGCCGTCCAGCGGGACTTGTAGCTCACGATATTTCTTCACCACGTCCATCAGCTCAAACTGGGTTTTATAGCGTTCGCGTGATTGTATATAGCCTAGCGCCCAAAGTGGTTTCATTGGTGTCTGACCGGTCAATTCGCGCATACGGGCAACCACGCCGTCTGTATTGCCACCGTACATTACATAGTAGTCGATACAATCGCCACGTTGAGAGTCGAACGAAGTCTCTTCTTTATGATCTGTGAAGGTGGTTGGGGAATAGTTGTCCCAGAAAATGCCATAACCTTTTATCGATTGAAAAAAAGGAATACAAACCATCATATTTTGCTGCCGCAGAAAGACTTTCTGGTTTCGCTGGCTTAGCTTGCCATTTTGCTGTTGACCAAGTCCGTAAAATACATCGGCAGTATCAAGCACAAAACTTTGTTTAACCTGATAAGTAGCCTTGCCATTGTCTGAAACAGGGGTAAAGGACTGCCCCGCTTCCTTTTCGGTAAACAGATGTTGGCCAGAAAGTTTTTTGAAAGACACTACTCCAGTGCGCCAGTTAAGGTCCGCTTCCAGCGCATTACTTTTTAGGGCTACAACATCACCACGGTCACCGATGGCAAGTGCTACCTTTTCTGGTTTTTCGATAACTGATAAGCTCTCCTTTTTAAAAGAATGGTTAATGGGAGATTTAATTACCCTGACAATGGAGGGTGAATAAAACTCAATGTCAATAGCGTTTCCACCAATATTGGCTTTAAGCCCATTTGAGGTGCGTCGGTAATGCTGCGCGCAGCAGACAGCCGGAATCATAAAAGCAAAGAGAATTGCTTGTGTTAGTTTAGAATACATATTGCAGTATGTAATTAGATAATTGGTTGATTTATAACCAAAGGAACTGAAATAAACCCTGATCTGCAAATAGGGACAGTCTCGCAACGTATTTTATCGTGCAAAGTCGGTATAAACTGCAGATTTCTTTACTCGTTCAATATCATCTTAAAATTTATTTGGATTATTAAAAATTTTACCTGACGTTTGTAGTGTACTACCATACTAATACACTACGATGATTCAAATCGAGAATCTTAATTTTTGGTATAAAAAAGGAAAACCCGTATTCAGAAATCTAAGCCTCTCGCTTAACGAGGGCCATGTCTATGGATTGCTGGGTAAAAATGGCGCCGGAAAATCCACCTTGCTTAAAAGCATTGCAGGGCTAACCTTCCCTGCTTCGGGTAAATGTCTGGTTAACGGGATGAATTCGGCGCACAGGAAGATAGCGATGCTGGAAGATATGTTCTTTATACCAGAGGACATTTACACGCCATCACTTACGCCTGCTCAATTTTTGAAAAACACCGCCGTTTTCTATCCTAAATTCAGCATCACCGATTTTTACGCCAACCTAAAAACGCTGGATGTCGATGCTGAATTAGTGATGAGCGATCAATCGCACGGGCAGCAAAAGAAGGCCATGATCGCATTTGGGCTAGCTACCAATTCCTCTATCCTGATTATGGACGAACCAACCAACGGGCTCGACATTCCGTCTAAGGTTCAGTTCAGGAAATTGATAGCTGCGATGCTGAACGAAGACAGGTGCGTTATCATCTCTACCCACCAGGTAAGGGACCTTGACAGCCTGATAGATACCATCCTTATACTGGACGATCACCAGATTGTAGTTAACAGTTCAGTAGACGACATAACCGAGCAGTTGCTTTTCGGCGTATTTGATGATACCGCCGGTTTAAATGTTTTGTATCAGGAGGATACCTTACGCGGCAAATATGCCATCGTACAAAACACATCCGGCAAATACAGCAAGTTAGACCTCGAACTATTTTTTAATGGAATTACGACCCCAAGCAGGCCCTTACTGGCAGCATTAAAAGCAGGAGGTCGTTATGAGTAACTTCTTCAGCTTAAGGCGCTTTTGCCGGCTTTTTGTAAAGCACACGGCCGAACATTACCGCATCTACCTGATGTCTATAGCCGTGTTGATAGGTGTATTAGTACTTGGCGGATCATTCCTGTTCTTTGTAATTCCTGGTCCACCGGATCCGGGCCTGCAAACAGCGCTATTTTTTATACTAATGCTGGTTGCCGGAACAGTTTTTACCAGCACTATCTTTTCGGATTTTGGGGACAGGAAAAAGGCAATTCCGGCGCTTACCTTACCCGCAACGGCGTTTGAAAAGTACCTGGTGGGTTGGATCTACTCCTATCCCATCTTCTTATTGATTTATACCGCTGTTTTCTATCTCGCACTTTGGGGATTGGGCATTTCCCGACACTGGGGACCAAATGAACATTTTACCATGTTCAGTATCAATCAAGGCATACTACCCACTATTTGGGTTATCTATTCTGTTCTGCACGCCATTGCAATTTTGGGAGCCATATTTTTCCGGAGTCTTCATTTTATTAAAACCGGTTTCGCTTTTTTCATAAGCTATGCCGTGCTGGTAATAGCTAATACCGTATTTATAAAATTAATAACCGGTTTAAACATCATCAAATTGGCGATGCCTTTTGGCTATCTCAATTTTAACAGCAACAACAAGGACTATTCAATGGCAATCGGCAGATCAGACTCCTTGCTGGTATTAATAGTTTTTGCACTGGTAGCCCTATTGACATGGATATCAGCCTATTACCGGTTAAAAGAAAAGCAGGTTTAAGATGGAATTTAAAGATAACGAAGCGATATACCTGCAAATAGCCGCATTTGTATGTGAGAACATCCTGACCGGAAAATGGGTGGCGGGCCAAAAGATTCTGTCGGTACGGGACCTCGCTGTAGAGTTAGAAGTAAACCCCAATACCGTTATGCGTTCGTACGAATTTTTACAAGGACTGGAAATTATTTTCAATAAACGTGGACTAGGCCTTTTTGTAGCAGAAGACGGATTTGAAAAAGTAAAGGCTTACCGGAAACAAAACTTTGTAGAGCAAAACCTGCCCGAGCTTTTTAAAAACATGTACCTCCTGGGAATTTCAATAGAAGAGATCAGGCTGCAGTACGAAGTTTTTTTGGCAAAACAACAGGCGACTAAACCAAATGAACAACAACATGAGGACAAGCAATAAAATACTGATCGCAACCCTGGCCCTTTTCATTGGCTGCCTGGCTTATTACGACTTCGGGCTGAAAGCTCAATATAAAAAGGGAGATTATACAAACCCTTACCGGGAATTCGTGAAGCTTCATAACAGAAACTTTGATGTTATTGAATTGAACTCATCTACAGCTGTCAATATTATGCTGGTTCAGGGCCCTTTCAAGATTCTGGCAAGCCCCTATGTGAGCGACTATCTCAGGATTCGCCAGGAAGGTAACAAGCTTATTATTGATGCAAAGTTTCCAAACAACTACCGTGGAGAGTACTCTCCATATATCGTTTATGTTTCCTGTCCTCACCTTTCCAGCCTCAAAACCGATGCATATTACATGGCCGGAGATGTGAGGGTAACTGATACGGTTGCCCGCGACCTTAATTGGCGGCCAACAATAATCAATGGATTTACAGCTGATAGCCTTGATATTGAAGAAAAAAACGCCGCAAATGTTGTTCTTTCTAATAATAACATCAAACATCTCCATGCCATCGTTGGTCAGAGCGACCGCAGTGGCTCTGCATTAACACTTGCACAAAACAACCGGTTCAACAGTACAGATATAGTCATTTTGAATAGAAGTCGTTTATGGATCAAAGGAACCGATGTTGCCAATATAAACTACCACCTCGCCGACAGTGCCAGCCTTATGATCAATGGTGCAGCGGCAAAACATCTTTTAAATCCTAAATAGTCATGAAATTAGTCATTAATTCTCTTTCAAAAACCTATGCCAACGGTGTCGCCGCGTTAAAGGATGTTTCGCTGACGCTGACCAACGGCATGTTTGGCTTGCTTGGTCCTAACGGTGCGGGCAAGTCGTCACTGATGCGTACCATTGCCACCTTACAGGAGGCCGATTCAGGTACAGTTTTTCTTGACGACCTGGACGTATTGAAAAATAAGACGGATGTAAGGCAATTACTGGGCTATCTGCCGCAGGAATTCGGCGTGTACCCGAGAATATCTGCCGAACGGATGCTGGATCATATCGCGCAATTGAAAGGCGTTGGCAATGCCGGCGAACGTAAGGATCTGGTGCTTGGGCTACTTGAAAAGGTGAACCTTTTTAACGACCGAAAAAAACATTTGGGCACCTATTCAGGCGGTATGAAGCAACGTTTCGGTATCGCGCAGGCCCTTATCGGTGATCCGAAACTGATCATTGTTGATGAACCAACGGCAGGCCTTGATCCGGCCGAACGGAATCGGTTTTACAATTTATTGAGCCAGCTGGGCGAAAATACCATTGTTATCCTGTCAACACACATCGTAGAAGACGTGAGCACGCTTTGCTCTAATTTCGCCATCATTTGCCTGGGCGAGGTGCTATATGCGGGCGACCCCGAAACAGCTGTAAAAGAGCTGGAAGGCAAGATCTTTTCTAAAGCGATCCATCAATCTGAGATTGGGTTTTACCGGGACGATTACAATGTTATATCCACGCAGCTTAAGTCGGGCAAGTTGCATATCCGGATATTGAAGGAGTACACCGAACCTTCGGACCACTTTGTGCCGGCCGCGCCGAACCTTGAAGATGTTTACTTCCGTAACATCGCCAAACGGGTAGATGTAAATACTATCTAAATCATTCAAAAACAACAAGCTATGTTTTCGAAAATTTTCCTGTTCGAGATCCAAAACCGGATCCGCAGGCCCGCCGTTTACCTTTATTTTTCAGCAGTATTATTGTTTACCCTCTTTTCTTTTTCTACAGGTTCCTTACCTGTAGGCGAAAGGGAGCATATCAATTCGCCATACCTCATCACTTTCTGGTGCTGCGGCATGACTATGATGATGATGCTCATCAGCTCGTCTGTAATGGGCACAGCATTGTACCGCGACATCGAATATCAAACCAAAGACTATTATCTCACCTACCCTATTACCAAAAATGGCTATTTCTGGGGCAGATATTTCGGCTCGTTCACTTTCATGATCCTGGTTGCGCTTGCCATCCCGATAGGTATTTACTTGGGCACGCATATCGGCCCGGCAATAGGCAAAACGGTCGCTGCGCAATATGGCCCAAATAAGCCGGTCTATTACCTCTACCCCTTTTTGCTCATTGCGCTGCCGAATATTTTCTTTACCTCATCATTATTCTTTGGCCTTGTAGCCGTTACCCGCAATGTAAAGGTGATCTACTTTGGGGGCATACTATTGTTCATGTTTTACCTTATCGCCTTATTCTTCCTCAATAACACAACCAACACCACGGTCATAGGCATTTCTGATCCGTTCGGGCTCAATGGCGTACGCTTTCAAATGAATAACTCGAGCACGGCCCAGCACAACAACGACTTGATAGCCATCAATGGCCCCTTAGCCATTAACAGGCTTCTATGGCCGGGAATTGGTTTATTATCGCTGATAATCACCTATGTAAGGTTCAGTTTCGAAAAATTTTTTGCCGGCAGGCGGGATAAAGCAGCTATAGATGAAGCCGGTACCAGATCAAGTAAAGCCCTGAAAATACCCGATGTAAGTTTCTCAGGGCGATACAATAAAACTACCTTGAGGAGCTTGCTCAAGCTGGAATTGCTCAATATCATCCGCGATAACTATTTCTGGATCATCATCGGCGCCGGCAGCGTATTCCTGGGTTTCGTGTTCTGGCTCGGCGACAGGAACTTTGGCGTATCGGATTTTCCTCGAACGGTATCGCTTCTGGCCATTTTTGCAGATGGCTTTCCGTTCTTTATATTCTTCATCATTATGTTCTATACCGGCGAAACCTTGCAGCGCGACAGGCTTACACGCTATGCTTTCATCAACGACTCTCTCCCTCCCCCAAACTGGGTTTTGAACGGCTCTAAACTCATCTCACTGCTCATCATTGCCACCGGTTTGGCATTTGTGCCCATGATTGTAGGTATTACTATCCAGCTGATGAAAGGTTTCACGCAGATACATCTGTCGGTCTATCTCAGTTACATATTGGTTATGCTTCTGCCTAAATTACTCGCGGCCGCAGTTTTCTGTTATCTAATTCAGGTTGTTCTCAATAATAAGTTCGCTGGCTATGCCGTCGGTGTCACGCTTTGGATTGCCATGTTCTTCCTGGATACCACCGGCACGTTTGATTATCATTTGCTCTTGTATTCGTACACCCCAAAGTCTGGATTATCAGATATGGACGGCATAGGCCATATGGTTAAACCTATACTGTGGTTTAATCTGTACTGGCTACTGGCAGCGGGATTATTCATTGTAGCTGCGGCACTGTTCTATAACCGTGGGGTTAATTCATCATTTAAGGAAAGGTTGCAGCTCATTCCCGAAAGATTCGACCGAAAAACAAAATTATTTACCTTCAGCCTGCTTACCTTATTTCTGGTAGCTGGAGGCTACATTTATTACAATATAAGCTACCTGAACGAGTATTTGACAAAGGGTGAAAACGATGACCGAGCCATTATCTACGAAAAAGCGCTGAAACGTTACCAGGACCTGCCGCTACCGAAGGTAACAAGTATCAAAATGTTTGCTGATCTGTATCCTTATAAGAAGCAGGAATTTGTGCGGGCCACGGTAACCATCGTCAACAAAAACAACAAACCTGTTTCTGAAATGCTGCTGGACGCCGACGGGCTGACTGATTATTCGATCAGGATGAACGGGAAGCCAGTGCCATTTACCTGCCCTCTGTTCTATCCACGCGGATTCTTTAGCTGGTTTGGATCGAAGCAGGACAGCTCTGATTTCAGGCTTTATAAATTTGAAAAGCCGCTTGCACCTGGTGATTCGGCTGTGCTGCAAGTCAATTCAGCTGTCATACATAAAGGCTTTACCAACGGGATGTATGCGGCTAATCTACTAAACAACGGCACGTTTTTCACCGGAGGATTACCGGGCCTGGGTTATGACGATGATGACGAGATCAGCAGTCCTTACGTGCGAAAGAAGGCCGGTTTGAAACCGAAAGAAGAGGAAGAAATAGCTCAGAATGATCCGGTTGGTATCATGAATCTGAAAGCGGGAAAATCATCCGACCTGCTCAGTATGGATGTGACCGTGAGCACGGAAGCTGACCAGGTAGCCATTACTCATGGCGATTTAGTAAGACAATGGAAAGAGAACGGTCGTAATTATTTCCATTATGTACAGAACAAACCGGGCATGTATCCGCCTTTCGGTATCCTTTCAGCAAGGTACACCGACCGGAAGGATAGTGTGATGCTTGGTCATAAAGTATACATTGATATTTACTACGATGCAGAACATGCTAATAACATCAACCGTTACATGCAAGCCTATAAAGACGGACTAAAATACTATAGCTCGGTTTATGGTAATTATCCGTTCAACAACATCCGGCAGGTAGAAACGGCGCCTTATGGTCCGCGCGAAGCTGCTACCACTACCCTGAATACTTATGCCGAATTTAACGGCTGGAATGCGCATTTTACTTACCCCGATCAATTCGATTACCTGTATTCAAACACTGCAAGGGCACTGGCCCAGCAATGGTGGCGGTTTCAGGTAGCGCCGAATAACACCGTAGGGTCGCTCGTTATACCCGAAGGTTTGGCCAATTATGATGCATTGGTAATTAATGAAAAGAAATATGGCAAGGCCAACATGCGACCTGTTATACTAAACCAGTTGTGGTTCTATCTTTTTGTGCGAAGGCACATGGATAAGCAGGAACATCCCATCATCAAAGCCGACCAATGGTTTGAATGGGGTGACAAAGCCGGCGTAGCCATCTATGGGCTAGGCGCATTAATAGGCGAAGACAGCCTGAACAATGCCTTGCGCGAATTCAAAAATGCCTATCTCTTTAAAAAGAACGGACCTTTTGCAGGCGCTAACGACCTGTACCGCTACCTGCAGAAACACACGCCCGACTCCTTACAATATTATCTGACCGATACCTGGCAAAAGGTTACACTTTATGATAACAAGATCAGCGCCGTTACAGTGAAGCCGACCGGTAAGAAAGATGAATACAAGATCGATCTGAAATTAAACATCGATAAAGTTTCGCTGGGCACCAAAGGGGAAGACGTGCCCGCCTTAACCATGAATGATTACATTGATATCGGCGTTTTTGGCCAGGACACTAAGAATAAAGATGGCAGCACTAAAGCAAATTTTGCTTATTTGAAACGCTACAAATTCAAGCATGGCAATCATGAATTGACCTTCATCGTTAAAGGCAAGCCTAAGGCGGTAGCTATTGATCCCCTTGGGTACTTAGTGGACAGAAACCCCAACGATAACCTTAAGGATTTGTAGCCGTTTTAGGGGCTGATCTACGCTCGTCGCGCAGTGGAGCCCCTAACTTCCAGTGTTGTTGGTAATTGAATAACCTTGGCGCTTGCGGGTTCTTTACCGTCGATCTGCTCAAAAATGAGTTGTACTGTCTGATCGCAGATACGGTCAATAGGCTGACTAATAGCAGTAATAGGAGGCTTAAAGAGCCGGAACAGGACAGAATCATCAAAAACAATTACACCAACGTGGCCGGGTATGCTTAAACCAACATTAGTTATAGCTTCCAGCCCGGTTTCAGCAAGATAGTTTGTGGTGAAAAACAAGGCGTCAACGCCGGGATTCGCTTTCAGGAACTTCTCCACATCAGCAACGGCTTTTTCCCTTAGCTCATGGTATTTCAATTTCATAACCAGTTGAGGTTTGCCAGCCTCAGCCATACATGATAGGTATCCTCTTTCACGCTCCTTCATTTGACTCTGTTCAGAGGCGAGGGTGATCATGGCAATATGTTTGTATCCATTATCCAGCAAGTGGTGCATTGCCTTACAAGTACCTGCAAAATTGTCCACAAGCACATAATTAACGTCAACATCCTCCAGCGGGCGGTCAAAAATCACAACGGGAATGTTATCCTTTAGCAATTCCTCGATATCGCTTTCAATACCAGATGGTGGGGCAATGATAAAGCCATCAACCTGGTGGTTACGAAATACCTGAATAAGATCTTTCGCCACTTCCGTATCATTCTCGGTACTTCCGAAAATAATACGATAGCCTTTCCGCCCTACTGTTTCTTCAAACCTTCGCGCTATTGATGAAAAAAAAGCGTCTGAAATATCTTCGATAAGCATCCCAATCGTCTTGCTCTTTCCGGTCCGGAGCCCCTGAGCCATACGATTGGGCTTATAGCCTACCTTTTCAATATGCTTAAGCACTTTTTTTTGCATAGCCTTACTGATTCCATTGGCATCAGCCTTTCCGTTTAGGATAAACGATATGGTAGTTTGCGACACATTAAGCTGTGCAGCTATATCTTTTATTGATAATTTCTTTTTCATGAGCAGAATAAGGCCATCAGATTGTCGGAGCACTAAGCGTCCATTGCAAAATACAAAAAAAGGTAAATTTCCTGAATGCATTTAGGGGATCCCGGACAATTTCAGAAAAAGATTTTTATCGCGCAATCCAGAAAGCGTTTAAAATAGGCTTCATTACGGCATAAAGTAGGTCACCCAAAAAGTCAGCAACAAAATAAATTAATTAAAAAAGGATGATATCTATAAAAAACAGACCGCCGGTTTTCGGCAGTCTGCTTTATCTAACCAATATCGGTGTTACTTATTTTAATTATTGTTAGACTGAGTAATATTGCTGGGAATACTATAATTGTAGTTGGTATTTCCCGTCGCAGTGTTATTGGTAACAGAACCAGTTGCACCAGAAATTACGTAGATGCCACCAGCTTTGTTGTTATCAACCGTGTTGTGATCCAGGTTGATGTTTTGTGTAGGATGAATTTCCGCATTCATAATCAGACCGACGTCCCCATTGCCGTTCATCGTAGAGTTTTGAACAGTTACACCCACACAATCGGCGGCCCTGATCCCGCGAAAATAATTATTGTTCGCCGTAACCCCTGTAACAACCACGGTCGTATCGTATGATAGGTTTATACCATTTCCTGTACCCCCATTATTGACCTGTACATTGGTGACCGTGGCATTGTGACATGCACGGATGTAAAGGTTGTGAAAATATTTTTCCTTGCCGGGAGCGGCATTATCGTGGAAGTTACAGTTATAGACATTGGCACTATCTACCCTTTTCAAGTGAACACCCATACCTACATTGGTAACCTGGACATTTTGGATGGTCACATTATGGTGATAATTAGTGAGTGCTTGTATTAAAATGCCATAACAACTAGAGTCTTTCGCACCGGTGATCTTCAGGTTTTGTATAGTCACATTGGTGAGCCCCTCCGTCGCATTTTGAATAATATTGAACTTACCGCCTGTAATAGTGGTTGTTGGGTTTCCCTGACCGTTCAATGTAACATTACTCTTGATCATCAAGGTGGAGGTAGTGTAATAGGTTCCGGCTGCCAGGTTCACGGTTCCGCCTCCTGCGGTGGCAACCTGATCGATTGCCTTTTGGATGTCGCCCCCTAAAGGCACGTTAACCGTTAATGTGGACATGTTAGTCTGCTTCCTGGCTGTAATAGCTAACGATTTAAGCTGCCCGGTAGCAGCGGCAGATTGCTGCTCTTTTTTGCAGGAAAACATGCCGAGCATCGCAAATGAGGCGTAAATAATTCTTCTTTTCATAGTTTCACATTTATTGGTTTATTTGGTTAGATTGCGAATTTTGCTGGCCGCATGCTGATCAAGTACCGCATCAGTACCAGGACGTTTGAACTTCATATAAACGGCAAACACTTCCTGTCCCTGACTTTGACATCATCGCCCTTTTTAGCCGATGATTGATTTCATTTCCCAGCTACAACTAGACACGTAATACAATCACGATTTTATAGAAACAACTAAATCGTTTTAGAGATATAATCAAAAAAATTGCCTGTATAGCAAATATCAGAACCCGCTCCGTGCACGCCTATCACATCAAAATAAGGACAGATGACCAAATAAACAGCGATTCAACGATGGTTCCCATAAAAGCCCCACCATTGACAAATAATTAAGCCAACGACTAATAAGATCAGATTCGCTTTAGCAGGTTATAATTAGTTATCCAAAATTAAAAACTAAATTGATTTAGCAATAATATTTCAGAAATTTCTTAGCCTTCGATGGGGTGACGCGAGTTGCAATAATGCAGTCAATTGCCGGGCACCCATTACTCCGAAGAACTGGGTTGTGCTACTCAATACAGTCATGCATCCAACAACGCCAGTATTCCCGCAGCGATTCGTTTCCCACTACATGAATTGCGCCCTTACCTGTTTCCAGGCTAATAGTTCATATTGAAAAACAAAGGTTAATTGTTTAGAAAGATAGATATTACCTCTCTCTTTTATTGATACTAAATCGATTCAGAAAGCATGGTTAATTTTGTTAAATGTTGATAAACCCTTTGAGTATAAAGGGCTAAAAAAACTGTCTAAATGAAGAAATTTAAACCGTTTGTCCTTATGCTAAAATCAATAAGCGTTTTGCTCTCTCTACTTTTGTTACAACTTTCAGGTGCAGCTGTCAAAGCATCGTCAATTCCAACCGATACTATTAAACCCGGACAGATATGGCCCGATGATCAACATCATCATATCCAGGCGCATGGTGGCGGAATTATTAAAATAAAAGACATTTTTTACTGGTACGGCGAACAACGTGCGCAAGGTTTAGACACCAATTACCGGTACGTTAGCTGCTATAGTTCAAAGGACCTTTGCCATTGGAAGTTTGAAGGAAATGCCTTGGCATTAAAGAAACCAGACAGCGTACTTGCAAAGTGGGTTTTAGAACGTCCGAAGGTTTTTTTTAATGACAGAACCGGGAAGTATGTAATGTATATGCATCTCGACGGGAGTGTAAGGCTACCTGATGGAGGTATTACAAAGGGAGGCTATACCTACGCGCGGGTTGGCGTAGCTATTAGCGACCAGCCGGCAGGGCCCTTTCACTATATACGGTCCTTTCGCCCATTGGGACAGGAGAGCCGTGATATCGGACAATTTATTGATGATGATGGCACCCCCTATCTCATTTTTGAGTCCAGACCAACAAAGGGCTTTTTCATCGCCGGCTTATCAGACGATTATTTAACCGTTAACCGCCAGGTGGCTTTTATTAAAGCACCGCTTGAGGGCGGAGCCATTGTACACTACAAAGGCCTTTATTATGCAATAGGCTCTGCGCTCACCAGCTGGCAACCAAACCCCAACAAATACGCAACCGCCACCTCTCTTTCCGGCCCATGGTCAGACTTTAAGGATATTGCGCCACCTGAAACGAATACCTATAGTTCACAGTCAACAATGCTACTGAAAGTAACCGGGAAGCAGGACACAACTATACTCTATTTGGGCGACCAGTGGAGGCCGAAAGCCCAATGGGACTCCCGTTATTTATGGATACCAGTAGAAATTGGTAACGGAAAACTTTGGCTGCCTAAGCCAAAACCGTTTACAATAGACGTAAAATCAGGCAAGACGCAGTTGATTGATTAGACGAAAGAGTGGTTGAAGCAGTGCTGGAATATAATCACTTCAACTTAAGCTGAAGTATGTATTGCACAAACTCGTTTAAAACCGTGCTTGTTCCTATTTAAAAAGCATCTACAAGGCCTCATTAGCGCAAAAAATGAGGTAAGCCTTTGAGCATATTTACTTCACAAAATAATAAGCCCGTCCGTTGTGGACAGGCTTATTATTTTGCACCAAAAAGTGGGATTATGGTAACTTCCTATTTCTGACAGTGGTATTTCGCCAAGTTAACACGGTTTTTATAGTGCTGCTTAACCCTTTTTAACCCAAAAAACATGTTCAACCTGTTCAGCTGTTTGCAACCTCGGTTCAATCCCTCTCCCGTACTGCCAGGCAACCACAGTGACTTTCACCGGCCACTTGCTTCCTGGTGGAACAGCCGTTAAATTTATTTTACCGTTCACGATAATTGCCGGGCCATCTTCTATGTAAAAATAAACAGGCACGTCAGCATCCGAAACAGCATGCAGACGTATGTTTTTGGAACCAGCAATTTGATCAGGTATAACGTCGAACTTCAAGTGTTGCACCTTTCCTTCTTCGTTTAATGGAGGGACAATCATCTCGGATTGTTGTACAGCTGGCTTGTAGACACTATCGCCATCTTGCTTGGCTGCAAACCAAAGTTGATAAGCTTTGGGACCAGGAGGATATCCCCTGCTTGCATAGACCTGAAAGGTTGAATCATTGACCTTACGTACCGGGCCTGCTACTACTTCCATTCGAATCGCACTGTTTTTTTCAACGTGGCCAATTTTTGAACCAACAGGCATACCCGCCCACATTGCAGGCCTTGGACTGCCTCCGGGAACAGTATCATAATAGGCAGCGTGTAAATGAAAAATAATGCCGTCATTATCGGGCTCAAATTTCAGATTAACCTGTTGATGCGTATTGTGCTGCGCAACCATTTTTCCGTGTTCTGTGTAACCGATCAACTGCGCTTTTTTATAGCGGAACCGCGCTTCATAAGCGGTCGTATAGTTGGCTGTTTCTTGGTCAAAATACCAGAACGCATCCTGGGGATTCCCCTTGTACTGGCCAACGGGAGCTGCGGGTGCACCAGGCGGTTGTTGAAAACGCCACTTATCTGCAAGCCATCCTGTTTTTGATGGATCAACCGGCACCAATTTTAAAGAACCCGGCCGCAACCGATATTGCATCGCCTTTTTAATATAAAAAGCGATGTAATCTATTTTCTCCTGACTTGCGGAGAAATGCCCCTCAGCGGGACAAGCAAGCATACTTAATGGCATAAAAGGGTGCTCCTGACGTTCTTTCAGACCCTCCTTTGACCATGTATCCGCCGCCTCGTATTCGCCCATTGTCTCTAATAGCGGAATAAAATCGACATTTTTTGAACCCCAAATATCTGCAGCAAACGGCAATCCACGGAAATACGGCCACTGTCCGCTTACTGAGACCGCTGCAAGCGCTCGTTCAGGATTCCACACTGCCATATAGTAAGGAGCACTGGCAGCGGCAGAATGGCCCAGTCCAATAAACGGAGCCGATGATAGTTCTTTGTAGCCGGACACGTCTGCCAAATCAGATATTATCCGGTTAAAAGTATCACCTGCGCCTGTGGAGAAATTAAAAAACAAATCATAAGCGGGGCTCACCCACACTTCAGCTACATCCAACTCAGCCATCTTTTTGCGAAAATTGGCGTTTTCCAAAATGGACTGCTCTTCCATATTGTTCTGGGCGAAGATAAAAGCACGGATTCGTTTACATTTCTCCGGTATCCATAAATACGCCTTGGATCCGGCCCTGGCACCGGTGGTATTATTGACAGGAACCGACCATTGCCAAACCACCTGGGCCTTTCCTGCAACTGAAACCATTAGTGCAAGTGTTAAACTGAGGATTATTCTTTTTGAAAAAGACATTCTTTTTAGGGTTATAAATCGGGTAGCAAAATCAATTTGATAAGCACTTTTATAATTATTGATCATCATCAGATCACACTCAGCATTAGGTAATGAAATACGCCCCTGATTAATTTATTTCCTTAATGTATACGGCCTCCCCTCCTGACGGCGAAAGTTTAGCTTTAAGAACAGTTTTTTGACCAACCTTCATCTGGCCCACGCGTACATGTGTAGCCGTTGGAACACTTGCATCATCTGTATAAATCGACGCTTCATATTTTCTTCCCTGATCCAGGAAACTAAGCGGAATAAGCAGTGACCTGCCTGAAGTATTTGTTATCGCCCCTAAGAACCAATCCTTACCTTTCCGCCGGGCCGTGATAATAAATTCGCCGGGGGTACCGCCGATTATTCTTGTTTCATCCCAGGTGGTCGGAATCTTTCGCCAAAACTCAAGCTCCGGTTCATTGTGGAACTGAGCGGGCCGGTCGTACCAGAACAGCGTCTGTAGTGGGCTGTAATAAACTGCGGCAAGGGCGAGCTGATGAGCGTGAGTAGTCTTAATACGATGATCGTAGTAACATATTGTATAATCGGCCGGGCCTGCAATAAACCTGGTAAAGGGCAATACCGTATTATGCGTAGCATCGGGCATTTCTTCGTTTCCTCGGATGCCTTCAGCGGTCATCAAATTAGGCCAGGTACGTTGTTCACCGGTTGGCCGCCAGTCGTCGTGGATGTTTAGCATGATATGGTTTTCTGCCGCGGTCTGGATGGCCTTTTCCATCCAGGTGGTCCACCTATGTGAACCTACCTGCACAAAGCCAAATTTTACCCCCTTTATTCCCCACTGATGATATACCCTAAAAAGGCTATCGCTTTGAGCCAGCAAAGCCTGCTGATTAACATAGAGCCACACGCCGATCCCTTTCTCCCGACCATACTTGATAATGCCAGGAAGATCAAAATCCGGAATAGCAACTTTGGTTGCATCAGAAGAAAAGCTGAAAGCCGGCCCATACCATTTCCAGTCAAACAACACATAACTGAGACCCTGGCGGGCAGCAAAGTCTATATTTTCTTTGGCGTCTACAGTTGTTTGACTCATCACCCGCATAATCTTTCCGGGTTTGATCCACGACGTGTCAGCTATTCGATTGGGTTGATTTAGGTCGGCCACTAAGTAATCATGTTCAATCAGTTCTCCCGGGCTTTTACCTATTAAAATGAGGCGCCACGGCGTAGCAAATGGAGAAATGAGCTGGGCATTGCCAAACATGGATGTCACGATGCTGTTGGGTTTCGCGCCAAGCTTAAATTTGGTTCTCGCGTAATCGGTCAACGCTGCTTCGGCAAGACAAACATAAACGTTTTGCGGAAGCTCAAGCGTTAACGGACGCTCGCTTTCTCCCGGCCAGTTGTGCAGCGGCAACTTATAATAAGGGGCTTGTGCCCAATTGGCAAACCAGGCCTTCGTACCCTCAGGCAAGGTAAATTCTGTATTCTCGGCAGTTACATTATAGTAGGTCCCTTTGGTATTCTCAGGGAAATAATACCGTATAGCAACACCTTCATTATAGGCGCGGATCTGGATATGCAACTCATAAATCGGGTTGTCATCCTTAACAAGAGTTATTTCAGCTTCGTTATAGTTATCCGGAATAACGTTGCGTTCCCCAGCAACAGAGTTCCATGAGGATCGATGATTGGTTTGGGTGGTCTTAATAACCGACAGATTTTCACACCAGTCCTCATGCATATCAACCTTAAGCGCCATTGCTTTTTCGGAGAGCTGATTATCCATACGGATATCCAGCAGTGAAGGAAGGATGACAGGCTTGCCATGAAGCTTTACCTCATAATACATGGCCTTTTTTTGCGGAGATTGTTCCCCCTGGTAGAAAAGCACAGAGATATTGCTATCTGGTGAGAAAAGTGTCACCTCTTTTTCCGGCTTTGCCTGCGCATCAGCCTTTGTAAATAGGGCGGTAAAAACAAGCCCGGCAAAACAAATATATTTATTCATTAATTTTCTCTATTTAGGGGTGATGGGTGTGACCAGCCATTTTTTTCATTTTTATCAGCGCCTCTAAATAATAGTAATCTGCGTAGATAATGGAGGCATCGATTTCGGTACCGGCCGGATGATGGCCCGTAGAATGCAAGAGGAAAGCTGAATTTATCTTCCGGCTCTGGTAAGATGCAGATGATAGCTTTGAAAGCATAGCCACAGCCAGATGATAATAGCGTTTAGCCTGCGCCGGATTTTGAACATAAGTGGAAAGATCTAACAAAGCCGAAGCTGTCACCGCTGCTGCAGACGCATCACGAGGCGCATTGGGTATATCGGGAGCATTAAAATCCCAATAAGGAATCAGATCTGCAGGTAGGCGTTTCAGATAAACCTCCGCAACTTTCTGCGCGAAATCAAGGAACTCCTTACGATGCGTTTCCCGGTAACACATGGTAAACCCATAGATGGCCCAAGATTGCCCCCTGGCCCATATGCTACTGTCTGAATAGCCCTGATGTGTAACACCTTTAATCTTTTTACCGGAGACTGTATCATAAACAACAACATGATAGGCGCTGAAGTCTTTTCTGAAATGGTTATGCATGGTTGTTTCTGCGTGCTTTACCGCAATATCATAAAGCCGGTGATCGCCGCCGTGTTTAGCCGCCCAAAACAGTAGTTCCAGATTCATCATATTGTCTATGATGGTATTATGGGGCCAGTTCATTTTCTTTCGCATAGCTGGCCATGAAAGGATTGTCCCTACTTTGGGATTAAAAAGTGTAGCCAGCGAATCAGCAGCCCTCAGCAATATCGCTTTATACTCATCCCGATGGGTTAACCGGTAGCCGTTGCCGTAACTATCATAAAACATAAACCCAAGATCGTGATCAAAGCTACTGCGATTAAGTACGGGGGCGAGTTGCCTGGAAAAGGTGTCTGCTTTCATTTTCCAGAAGGTGTCACCAGTGCCTTCATACAGGTACCACAATATTCCCGGCCAAAAGCCACTGCACCAATCACTCGCACTAACACAGTGCCACTGTTGGCTGCCGTTATTAATACTTCTTGGCAAATTAACGGGTGGAGCAGGAAGTTCCTTCAGTGTTCTGACGGCTTGCCTTGCACAGTAACGGATCTGCTCAGAAGGATTTAACTTTTGAGCGGATACGGTAAACGTCAAAGCACTAAAAACCAGCGTCATTACAAGGCCAGCCACCAGCCCGGTTGTTTTCTTAGAATTCATTATATCTCTTGAGATGAATAAGACAAAATCGGGCCTGAGTTATACTCAGGCCCGCAAAACTTACCAGCCAGGATTTTGGCTAAGTTTTGGATTTAACTGCAATTGTTGGGTAGGTATCGGCAATAAATAATCTTTGTCGCTCCACGTCCGGCCACTTTCCAGAATGATGTTTCCATTAGCATCCTTTTTTAGGGAAGAAGCGCCAGGCCACGATGTTTGGAACTGCGTACCGGTCCAGGTTATACCAAGAAGTGGCATAGGCAATTCTGTTTCAGCTGTTTTCCAGCGTTTTAAATCATCCACGCGGAATCCTTCAAAGTATAATTCCACCGTCCGCTCACGGCGAATTTCAGTACGCATATCTAATCCGTTGGCGCCAACGAAGCCATTACTAAGTTTAGGCATTGTTGTATTAACACGCTGCCTAACCAGGTTTAGCGATTTATCGAGATCAGCATCAGATATACTGCCATTTAGTTCAAAAACGGCCTCTGCATAATTAAGCAATACCTCTGCATAGCGGATCACGGGGTAATCATATCCTTCGTAATAGTCTGGGACCTGTCTTTCAGACGACCATTTCTGATTTTGATAGCCACTATTAAATCCGGGATTCAAAGACTTATAAGCCGCATTGGCAATGTCGTTCGCATCACTGTTCCAATCAACCCGGCAGCCAGGATTATAGTTATACCAATACGGTTTTCCAGCCACCATTAACGTGTATTTCATCCGGTGATCCCGGTTCTGAAACTCAGACGCCATTGTTGCGTAGCCCTGAAATAAAGGCGATTTATCAATAGGAAGACCATCTGTACACAAAAATGAATTAGCGAATTTCTTTGTTGGCCAGTATACGTTGGCAAAAGTACTGTGGGTAATATTAAGATTAGGCGTTCTCAGTGTCTGATCATACCGATTTGCCAAAATGTACTCGGTATTAGCCGACTTTTGAATACCGGCCGGATTTGACTTCTGATTTTCGAGAATAAACATATACTTGAGTGCAGAGTCGCCAAGGGCAGCTGGTTTAAAAAGGCTATACTGATTGCTGCTGATAACAGCGTTACTTGCCGCTACAGAAGCCGTTAATAACGTATTTGCTCTGGTAGTATTGCCGCGGAACTTCTGCCAGGTACCTTCATAAAGTGCAACACGGCCTAGAAAGGACTGGGCCGCCCCCTGGCTTATCCTCCCCTTGTCACCGCTCGCGATGGCACTCTCCAAAGGGAGATCAGGAATAGCCGCATTCAGGTCGCTCAAAATAAAATCAACTACCTCATCGCGGGTGTTTCTGGCAGCGTTAAGTTCAGGTGAACCTGTTGACAACGGCGTTGTCACAATCGTTACGCCGCCATACATTTCCAGTAGTTCAAAATATTCATAGGCCCTAAAAAATTTCGCTTCTGCAACATATTGCTTAATAGTGGCAGGCGCACTATATGCAGCCGCCTTTGCCAGCAGATAGTTAATATTCCTGATACGTGTATAGGCGGTATTATAATTACCGTCTGTTACCGGCACGCTGTTCTGCCCGTTACTGAAAAGATTTTTGGTATTTTCAGTAAGCATATCTCCACGATAATCGCTATGCGGGTTGTCGTTAAGAATATCGGCGAAACTTCGTTCATAGCTATAAAACGAATTTGCAGCTAATTTGAAGTCATTAGGAGTTTTCCAGTAAGAAGCATCGGACAGTTGATCCTCCGGACTTAAGTTCAGGGCTTTTTTGCAGCTTTGGCCGAATACTGCGAAAGCTGCAAGGAATATGGTGAATTTAGTGATTTTTTTCATGTTCGTGCTGTTAAAGAGTTACATTCACACCTGCTGTTACGAATCGATAGAAGGGGTATCTTCCAACATAGTTATTAGAACCGTTGAGGACATCGCGCGGCGCTTCAGGGTCCCAACCATCCTTAATCTTAGTACTTTCCCATAAATCATTTCCAGATATATATACTCTCACTTTCGAGATGAATTTAGACCTCTTTAGAAGAGTAGACGGAAGTGTATAACCTAAAACGATATTTTTCAGGCGGAGATAAGCTCCATTTTCAACTGAGAAAGAAGAAGCCTGATAGTTATAATTATTATAAGTGCCCATAGACGACAGCTTTGGATAATAAGCAGAGGTGTTATCCGGCGTCCAGGTATTACCCACGAACTGTGCACTTTGGCCCAGATATACGGCCTGGAATGGAACGCGATAAGTACCCGTTCTGAAGATAGTACGTTGCCCCACGCCCTGGAAGATGACATTAAAGTCGAATCCAGCGTAATTAACACCAGCGTTGAAGGCATAAGATAATTTGGGGTCATCAGAACCTAAGTAAACATAGTCTGCAGTGGTAAGCTTACCGTCGCCATTGACATCTTTATACATATTGTCACCGAGACGCAGTGGCGTTCCTCCTACCGGATTAGGAATTCCGATCGTATTTCCGGTGTAGTATTTATTGTTATAGTCGGTTAGCTGCTGCTGGGTTTGAATTCTGCCTGCATATTCAAGACCGAAAACCGCATTTAACGGGTATCCTTGAACTACACTGTTATAACCGGGCCCAATTGCTGTTTGACCACTGTACGTAAGCAGCTTATTGGTATTGTATGTGAGGTTACCGCCAATATTGTAGCCGAACCTTCCAACTTTATCCGCCCAGTTCAATGAGGCCTCAATACCTTTTGTTCTAAGGTATCCGCTGTTTGATGCCGGGGCTGTTGCACCCAATACGGCAGGGTAAACAACCGGAATCAACATATTGGCATTGTTCTTTATAAAGGCTTCTACTGTACCAGAGAGCCTGCTGTGTAACACCGCAAAATCAAGTGCCAGGTTAGTGGTTTCCACCTTCTCCCAGGTGCGGTTAGTGCTTACCAGATTAGATGTCGGCGAAACTGTCACTACCGGACTAGTGCCGATAATAGGATAGTTGTCCGTAACCACCTTACTGTAACCTACGTTCAACAGCTGCAGGTAGTCATACAAACCGATACCATTTTGATTGCCCACTATGCCGTAGGATGCACGAAGTTTGAGGTCATCGAAGAATTTCACATTTTGCATGAAAGACTCCTGGCTAATTCGCCAGCCGCCAGATACGCCATAAAATAACTTCCAACGATCATCCGCCGCAAATTTGGATGAACCATCATATCGTCCGATAACTTCCAAAAGATATTTGCTTTTGAAGGAGTAATTCAAGCGGCCGAATGCAGAGGCAATGGCGTAGTGATTTTTTGTTTCTGCATTATTTTTAGTGGTGGCATCGCCTACACCCAAACCGAGTGAAGGAACTGTACTGTTCGCTAAATTGTAAGTAGTTGCTGAAAATAAATCATACTCGTCACGCTCATACTGGCTGCCTATGGTTAAACCGAAATTATGGTCTTTGGCAAAAGTATTTTTGTACTCCAGATAAGCGTTTGCATTGTAATAGTCGTCCGCGGCATTTGACTTCTGATAGTAAGAGTTCGCCTGGGTCGGAAAAACGTTTCCGGCAAGTGTTCCGGTATAATTATACCATTGTATCGCATTTTGCTGCGTATTATTCTGAATGCGTGTTGGGTTATAAGCAACATTGGCAACGAGATTGAGGTGTGATACAACGTTATAAGTCACCTTTTCGTTAAGATACCATCTGGCAGTATATGACTTATTATCGCCACCTAACTTCGCTTCCCAGGTTGGACTGTATTGTCCGCCCCAGGCATAAGGTAAACCATTTATAGTTGCAGTTGGAAACCCAGGCTGGGCATATTGACCTAATACATTGGTTAATAGTGTTGGCTGCACCACATTATCCTGATCCAAGGCTACATTAGACTCCAAAGTAACATTATCGGCCAATTTGTAATCGTTTGAAAATCTGATATTGTATCGTTTGTTAGCATTATCGCCCCACCTCAACAAGCTTCCATCGTTCATATAACCGATTGACAGACGATAGCCGGACTTTTCGTTTCTACCGGATACACTGAAGTTTTGCTGATTGGAGGTTGCATTGCCCCATAGCACCTTGTTCCATGTGGTATTAAAAGCTGTATAGTCTTTAACGTCGCCAAAAGCAGGAATTGGATTACCAGCAATTGTATTATCAACATATCCTCCCATATTTTTAAGCATGAGGTTGGCTAACATTATCCATTGGTCGGTTGCACCGTAGCCGTCATTTTGGCGAGCCTGCAATAACTCGCTGGCCCATTGCTGAACGTTCATCAGTTGCGGCTGCAGACCTACAATTTTGCGCGACAATGAACCGTCGTATTGCACTACCGTTTTTCCGAGTTTCCCTTTCTTAGTCGTTACCAGCACTACACCTCCGGCTGCCCGGGCTCCGTAAATAGCGGCGGAAGCATCCTTAAGGAAGGAAATACTTTCTACGTCGCCTGGATTTAGGGCATTTAAGGCATTCACATCCGAAGTTGCAACTCCGTCAATTACCACCAGCGGGCTTGAACCATTAATTGATGTAGCGCCGCGAATTTGAATATTCCAGCCTTCATTGCCAGGAGCTGCGGATGAACGAGTGATAATTGCTCCCGGAACCTGCCCTTGTAATGCCTCAAGAGGGTTATCAACGGGCCCCTTGTCTTGAAAAGCTTTCGCGCCGACGGTAGTGACGGAGCCCGTTAAAGTAGCCTTGCGCTCCGTGCCGTAACCAACAACTACGACTTCGTTAAGCGCCTTGTTGTTGCCAGCCATTTTAATCATCATCGGCCTGCCGGTTGTAACCGCCAGCTCTATGGTTTGATAACCTACGCTTTTTACAATAATGATTGAACCGGCCGAAGCACTTAGTTTAAACACGCCATTGACATCTGTGGCAGTACCCTTATTGGTACCCTTAATTGTCACAGTTGCGCCAGGTATGGTTTCATTGGTTGCTTCGTCCACAACTTTTCCGGTTACGGTTTGCTGCCCGTACGCTGTGTGTCCGATTCCAATCACCACCAGGAAAAACAGGCAAAATCGCCATACCTGTGAAAAGAAAGTAAAATTGATTCTCATAAATGGTTATGGTTAATTGATTAAAGAAAATTTGATTATCAAATATATTTAGCTTAATCGATTTAGTTAAGCCAGTCAACAGATTTGAGAAATAAATACCTATCTGGTTAAAATATTATCATAAAATCAATGTAATCGGCAATTAAATTTCATATCAATAACAAATCACAAATTTATTAAAACATACAATTTAATTACATTTGACAAAACCGGCATTTTTGCCAGCAAAACACATAAAAAAAAGGCGATATAATAGGATAATTAGTAAAACGATTCAGTAAACTTAAAAAAGCAAAACATATCGTAACGATTAGTTGAGGAAGTAATTTTCTTTCAGCGGGCGGTTATGCAAGGCGCATTAATGCAAAATCTATTTTTAAAGTGTTGACTACCTCTGGTACAATCCATGGCAGAGCGGTAGTGTTTAAGTCGATCTTCGCAGATCCGAGATTTATCCACTTAAAACCATCGGCTGAATAAAACCCAGGATTTGATTTCCGGTTCCTTTTATCCTCGCCGTACCGCGCCCGGTGAGCCGTCCACAGATACTATGAGGTAGGTAACAACGCTACGATTTTACGATTAAAGCACCTATTCTTTGCGAATATTAAGGTTTCTTTAAAACATAAAAGGACCTCTCCACAGGTTCGGCAGATTGAACAGATGGCAACCGACTCCTTCCCCACTGATAGGCAACAACGGTAATTCTAACTTTTGACTTTGCTCTAACGGGAATAGCAGTAATATGTAAAATATTGCCGGAAACATAAGCAGGTCCCTCTCTCACAAAGAATGATACAGGTAGGCCGGCACTAGAAGTTGCCCTTAAAACAATTGTATTTTTTTTTTCGGTTAAGGAAGGAATAGAATCAAAGCTTATTTTTTGCGGTTCGCCTTTGAGTAATTTTGAAGGAATGATCATTTTTCCTGGTTGCACTGCACTTCTGTATTCAGCGTTCCCGGGCTGTCTTTCTATAAGCCACAGGTCGCCTCCTATAGCTTCCCTCCCAAAACGAACCCTAAAAGTAGTGTCATTAATTTTGATAGCTGGTCCAGTTATAATGCTAAAAGAGATTTGACCGGGTGCATGGCCCAGCACTGTTCCATGATTTATTAACTCGTCAGGAATTCGATCTAAAAAGGCTCCCTTTAGCGTAAAGGTCAATCCATCCGTATCCGGCTCAAACTTCAAAGGTGCAAAGCCAAGTTTGGCTACCGGCAACTTCATATCGTCCTGAACAAAGGTCAACATCTGCTTCTTCCGCGGAACACGATTCCCTTGGACCGCCATAGCAGCCTCCGCGGTGGCTTGATCAAAAAACCAATAGCTGGCCCCCACACTGCCTCTATAATTTAAATAGGATGAAGGTTGATACTGATCCGGCTCCATACCACCGGAATCTGTGAGCCAGCCGGCCTCCTTGCGGATCGGTTTCAACTCCCGTGATCCGTTCTGTAGTCTATACCTGCAAGCAGCCCGGATATAGTCGGCCATGAAAATATTCAACCGGGATGACCAATCAAAATGCCCGCCACCCGGATCAACAACTACGCTAATCAAATTATCGGCACTTTCCGTCCTGAGCTTTAATGCTGATTTTTTAACAACAGGCCAGAAAAAATCGCGGTCTCCTGGTTGAGTAGCAGGATCGGGTACACGGAACTGAGGCCACTCTGTGGTTTGCCCTACCATGTAACAGAAAGGAATATTTTTGAATTTTAATTCATCAGGCAAGGGGGCCGTTTTAACGGCGATACAAGCAATTGTTCTTTGAGGAAGCAGGTTTGCAAACGTCCAGGCAAAATGGCCATTTGCGGAGTGTCCGGTAGGAATAACGGGGATTTGTCGAATTTCAGAATAGCCGCTCTCCTCCGCAAAGTCATCCATCATCTTCACAAATGCCGAAGCCATGTACGGTTTCATGTCGGCAGTGAGCGTTGTATCTCCTTTTCGGGCTGGGCCTATCCAAATAATACCAAGACCATTATTGGCCGCCACTTGCCTGATAAGTGAATCCTCAAGCCATTGACGTTCAAGTAAATTTGCAAAAGCCACAATCGCACCTCTTATTCTTGGCGCATGAGGCGGAATCCACAAATATGCTGATCGGCTGCCTACAGGAACACGGTATTGATAAACCTGGCTCAGATCATTGCCCTGGCCAGTGGCAAGGTAGGGTATTATCAGGAGGACAAGGAGGTAGAGATTTTTCAACGTAAATATGTATTGAGTTTAGCCCAACTGAAAGATATTGGATTTACTTAATCGTTTTAGCAAAATAAATACTTATTTTCAAAACTTAAGTTAATCCAACAAAGTTTTTCGTTATTATCAATCTCAACCTAACTCTTATAAGTCAAATATTGCAAATCGATTCAACATGATCCACAATATAAATTACTGTACTTGTAAAAATCGCAGCTATTTGGCGGGGCTATTTTCCAAATATAACATGTAGGCTACTTACCTGTTTTGGTTGCAATATACTGCTCACACAACCCAAACGACAGCGTCATACCATTACCGCCAAGTCCATTAATAATAGTTACGCCGCTTTCGGGTGTGGTGATAAATTCGGTTTGGCCGTTAGTCATTTTAGGGTATATGCCATGCCAGGACTGGGCCAGTTGCCAGTCTTTAAAATTGGCAAAGGTGCGCAGGTAGTCCAGGATCATCTGATTGATAAATTGCTTATCAAACGGATCATGCACCAATCCATATTCATGCGAGTCGCCAATGGTTAGCTCACCACTTCCATTTTGCGAAACCATTACGTGGATACCCCATTTTAAATAATCCGCATACTGCTCTTCATATCTTTTACGGAGCGTCGCTAAAGATGACGATACCTGAAACCCGGGGTAATGTATCATGGATAATCCACCGCATAGTGACGGACCGATGCGCCAATCGTCAGGCTGAGCAATCAATCTCATCATCTGCAGCTTGCACTTAGTGATGGCCGTATTGATGAACAGTTCGGGGTAAAGTGTTTCAAATTCGGCACCGCTGCAAACGTAAATTTCATCGGCTTCCCAAACCCGGTTGCCCGAAAAAACTTTTGGATATTCTATTTTGCTGATAGCTGTGTTCCAATAGAACTGAACATTGTATTTGGCATTAAGGTAATGAGCCACCTGACCCACCGCCACCCGCGATTCGATAATCATTTCTTCTCCGCTCCACATCGCACCCTTTAAATTTCCGGGATTTACGGCAGCGGATTTTCCCGATGCCTGCGCCGGCGTAAGCAGTGCACAATCACGATGCTGCTTGTTGGCCTCCACATATTCTTTCATCACATCCAACTCATCCTCCTCATAGGCAAGGTGCAACGAGCCAACTTCATTGTGCCAGATGTTTGCCTCGATACAAATTTCTTTCCAGATACTTCTGGAAAGCATGGCCCGCTCAAATAGCGGACCCGTAGCCTGCCCAATGGGCCAGATCATTCCAAAATTGCGAATAGACGCGCCAACCGCCTTTTCGTTACGTTCAAAAACGGTTACCTGGTAACCCCTTATCGCCAGGGCACGGGCAGTTGCCAGGCCCACTATTCCTGCACCTATTATAATTGCCGATGGTTTACTCATGCGGGAAAAATATTTAATGATTGTTGTTTATTCTGTTTAGTCTGTTTCTGTGCGCGATTGAAAAAGTAAATTAGGGATAATATCGCGCTAATACCTCCAACAATGGCTACCATTAATACGGCCTCTTTAAAAAATGCTCCCCAGCTAATGCCCGGCCTGGCAAATTCTTTAACAAACAGCACGGTTACGCTGCCAAGATAACCCGCAGAGTCAGCCACGTACATTAGAAAGCCCACATTGCTGCGATATTGAAAGGTAGCGATAAGCCGCTCAAAGAAAATAGCATTATAGGGAACATAACCGAGATACAGGCCCAAGCCGGCCATCATCATCCAGGTAACCGGGTCAATAAGTTTCAGGCTGAAGAGTAACGTGCCCGCCCCCGCAATAACGCATCCGCAGATGATCATGCCATGGATAATACTGAATGCACGCAGGTTATTTTTGACCAGGATGAGCAAACTCATAATGATCAATACCAGAACGGAGATCAGGGAATCGATCTTGGTATAAATGGTATTGTCTTTTATGCCGAAACTTGCCCATATCTCTACTTCAAAGTTGTCGCGCACGTCGCGCATCACGGTGAGCAGTACATAAATAATCAGGGTTAATAAAATTCCGGGTAAAAAACGGCCAAGAAAGGCCTTTCTTTCTGCCACGTTCATTGGCTCCCGTTTGGTTCGGAGGGCGATGTCTTCTGGAGCGGGAGACGGCATTAGCTCCATGCAAAACACAAACAAAAGCAGGGGCAAAACAAATACAGCCCCTGTAAGGAACGGCATCATATATTCGCTTACATGGAATGAGCTGAGCAGGATACGTCCAACAGTTTTCACAAAGCCTGACGCAAAAATCAGGCTGATAGAAAGTACCGCCGCCATAAATTCGGTAGAACGTCGCCCCTCGAGGTAACTGAATACCAATCCCCAGATCATGCCAAGCGGGAAGCCGTTAATAAAAAGGCACAGAATATTATAGGGTGCTGGTATTATAGCGAATGCCAGGAGCGCCAACCATCCAATCCCGATCAGCAACAAGATAAATTTGGCCCGTTGCGAAGTTTTCAGCTCAGCAATAAAACGGATACCGTAAAATTTACTAAGCGTATAGCCAATAACCTGGGCAATTACCAGCCATACTTTATAGTCAACGTGCCAGTATTGCTCACCCGAAAAAGTACAAGCCGAAAAGGCCTTCCTAAAAGCGTACATGCAGGTATAAGTGCCAAAAGCCGCAATAGCTGCCATAACAGAAAGCAAGCTATAGGGCCACTTAGCAACCCGAGCTCTCAGTTTGTTCATGAGTAGCATGGGTTAAGAATTGATGATATCAATGATAGTGGCCATATCATCGACAATGTGCGTAGGGTTGCATTTCTCCAATTCGGCCCGAGTATAGATGCCGGTTGTTACACCAATTACATACTTACATCCCGAATTGTGTCCCTCTTCCATATCAACTGCCGTATCGCCCACCTTGGCCACTTCAGCGGCATTAGTGATGCCTGCTGCTTCCATCATTTTACGGATCATGAAAGGTTCAGGGCGCCCCGCTTCAACCTCGTCAGAAGTTACCAGAAAATCTATCAGTCCGCGCTGTGTCCACTGCAGGCGGTCAATAATTATTTGAGCAATGTCTCTGGAAAAGCCCGTGTTTATTCCTGCTAAAATTCCCTGCTGATGTAATTTGGCGAAAGTTTCTTCTACATTGGGAAGCGCAATGATATCAGGGCTGGTTTGGTAATGACGAATCATTTGCTGCACAAAGGCAGTATGAATGCTGCGTATTAGATCAGGTGTTATTTTTTCGGGCTGAGGCTCATGGCGTTTAAGCAGTTGGGTAATGGCCAGGTTTTTTTCATAACCCATTATGGGGTCTATTTCAGCAACAGGTACATCATAACCATATTGCTGCAAGGCTGCGCTCAGCGCTTTGCTTACATCATGGTTGTCTTTAACGGTGGTGCCGGCTATATCAAATACAACAAGTTTTACAGACATTAGTATTGCTTTTAAATGTTTAGCAATACTAAACTTTGTTTATTAATGTAAAACTAAATTTATATTAACTGTGCATTAACCCTAGCTCTGCGCCGACTCTTCGAAGAAATATACAACCAGCATTTTTGCCTTTTTCTTACCCAGGTTTCTAGGCGTATGTGGAATTCGCCCGTCAAAAAGTATGGAGTCGCCCTCTGTAAGAACATACTTTTCGTCATTAAAGCAATATTCAACATCGCCAGACAGAATGTACTTATATTCAAAGGCTTCGGTCTCTATTAGAGGCCTGGTGGCGGAAGGTTCTAGTTCAAGCAATACCATATCTATGGTAGAATATTTCATGGCCCAGGTAAAAATACGGCGGTAGGTAAAGCCAATGGCATGTTCCTTTTCAAATGTCTCATATTCATCCTGGCGCTTGATCATAACCGGTGAACGCTGCCCAGAGGTTTTGATGTCTTTAAAAAAGACGTTAAGGTCAATATCCAGCGCTTTGATAATATCGATCAGTACAATAAGGGATGGTATGGTCCTGCTGTTTTCAATCTGAGAGATCAGTCCCTTGCTTACATTTACCCGCGTGGCCAGTTCATGGATCGTGATGTTTTTTTCACGTCTTCGCTCTTTTATTCGGTTGCTGATCTGTAGCAGTACATCCCCTTCCATTAGGTATGATAAGTTTTATTTGCTAAGTAATAAATAAAGGCCGGGATGCGCAAATGTAAAATCCCGCGATTGCCGTTATCTTTAATTTTATTACGAAAACTTAATAATTTACTAATAACTACACACTTACTTTGACGTCATCAAAACCGGAATTTTATGACGCTCACTCCAGGAACGCCCGAAAGAATTGTGGAGGAAATCTTCGGCCTTTATGAAAGGCATGGAAACGAGGATTATATAGGCGAGCCGGTTTCGCAAATTGAACATATGTCGCAAGCCGCAGCTTTGGCAACGCAGGAAGGCTATGATGACGAAGTAATATTAGCGGCCTTTTTCCATGATCTTGGACATTTATGCACTGCCGGGGATGAAACAATCAGCATGAACGGGCTTGGCAACGTTAATCATGAACAGTTAGGAGCTAAATTTCTTCGTGAACGCGAATTTTCGGCTCGAATTGCCAAATTGGTGGAAAGCCATGTGATAGCCAAGCGGTACCTTACCTATAAATACCCCGAATATTACGAGAAACTATCTCCGGCCAGCAAAGGGACGCTTGAGTTTCAGGGCGGTGTGATGTCTGCCGACGAGGCACTGGCTTTTGAAGCCGATCCGGATAAGGATCTAATTATACGTATGCGCTATTGGGATGATGAAGCTAAACAAACAGATATTCCTGTAGATAATATCGCGCAGCTCAAAACCATGGCTCTCCTTCATCTCAAAAAACAAGCTTTATAGCTACAATTAATTAAATAATTGTAACATAAAGGTGACTCCAAAATTATCACATCCACACTGTAGCACCTTTATTCCCTCCTAACATTAAAGTTTGCTTAATATAAACTTAGTTTACAAATAATAAACAAAGTTTAGTATTGCTGCATGAAAATATTTCAGCTTTTCCTATTAAAACTAAGCAAATGAAACAGATTTACAGCAAGTTAAGGACAATAGTAACGCTAACGTTATTGTTCCTTGCCCCGGTACTCTCGTTCGGGCAGATCAAGATCGGTGGTACGGTAACCGACGAAAACAAACAGCCTTTACCCGGAGTAACCGTTCTGCTTAAAGGAACTACTAAAGGTACCGTAACCGATGTTAACGGCCGCTTCTTATTTACGGTAAAAACCGGCCAGGTGCTAACATTTAAATTTTTGGGCTTCATAACACAGGATGTTACTGTAAGCAGTCAGACCAATTTAAATGTTACACTGATTGCCGACAACAAGTCGCTCAATGAAGTAGTGGTAACTGCATTAGGTGTTAAGAAAGAAACACGCCGCATTGGTTATGCTACACAAACAGTAAACGGCGATCAATTGGTTACCGCGCGCGATCCGAACCCCATGAATGGTTTGATCGGCAAAGTTGCCGGCCTCTCTGTTGGCGCAACGTCTGAGGTTTTGGGGGTTCCAAATGTAACTATACGTGGTGGAACAGTTAACCTGATCGTTATCGACGGTCTCCCTGTAAACTCCGACACATTTGACCTGAGCCCCGACGATATAGACACCTATACCGTACTAAAAGGTCCTGCTGCTGCCGCCTTATATGGTAGCCGCGCACAAAACGGCGCCATCCTGATCACGACCAAAAAGGGCAACACGGCTAAAAAAGGCCTTACAGTGGAGATTAACAGCAGTACGGTAATGAACAAGGGCTTCACTGCATTTCCCCGTATTCAGCACTCATTTGGGCCGGGTGAAAATACTTACTATGAGTTTGTAAACGGAAATGGAGGTGCGCCGGGCGGTGTAGATTCCGACTATGACGTATGGGGCCCGTATTTCGCAGGCCAGCTGATTCCGCAGTATGACAGCCCCGTAATCAATGGTGTGCGCCAGGGAACCCCATGGGTAGCTCGCGGTGCAAATAACCTTGCCAACTTTTTAAGAACAGGTTATCAAACTAACAATGATGTTGCCTTAACTGCTAATGGCGATAATTATACTACTCGTTTCTCTGTTTCGCAACAGCATCAAAACAGCTATATCCCGTTTCAATACCTTGATATTGCCAACGCCAATCTTTATGCATCATTCAACCCAACCTCAAGATGGAAATTTGAAGGAAGCATTGATTTTAACCGACAAAGCACTGATAATTTCCCCGATGTCTCTTACGGTCCTAACAGCTTAATCTATAACATGGCTATATGGACAGGCGCGGACTGGAATGTAAATGCTCCTGATATTAAAGCAATCTGGCAGCCTGGCAAGGTAGGCACACAATCTATGTTTGCCGAGTATACCCGTTACCATAACCCCTGGTTTATGACCGAGGAATGGACACGCGGCCACTATAAAAATGATACTTACGGTTATATATCCGCTAACTTCAAGATAGATAACCATGTAAACGTCACCCTCAAAAACCAGATTAGCACTTACAACCTGCTTCACACAGAAGATCTTCCGTATTCGGCTCACCCTTATGGCCGTGAAGGAAACCAGGGCGACTACCGTGAAGACCGCCGAGATCTGTTTGAAAACAACACTTTGTTGACCGTTAACTACGAGTACAACGTTAAAAAATTCTTAGACTTATCAGGTTTGGTAGGTAGTAACCTGCGTAATTTTAATTACAATTCAAGTTGGGTTTCAACCGACTACCTTAACGTTCCGGGGGTATATGCCTTCAGCAACTCTAAAAACCCTATACAGGCCACAAGCTTTAATTCGGCAGAACGCCAGCTGAGTGTATTCGGATCATTGGACGCTTCATTCGGAAAGTATGCTACTTTATCCGGCACCTTCCGTTTAGAGCACTCTTCTGCATTACAAAGTGTTGCTACTTATTACTATCCAAGTGTTTCAGCAACTACCGTAATATCTGATTATGTTACTTTGCCCGAAGTTATTTCGTTCCTGAAGTTACGCGGGTCTTATGCCAATATCCGTTCGGATGCAACCAGCCCTACTATTGGGCCTGCGCCGTTTAATTCCATCACGGCATTTGGCGGCTCAACCGGTCCTTCTTTATATGACAACCCGCTTGGTTATGGCACAACCTATTTGTCGCCATACAACGGACCCAATTATTCCCTGCTCCCTGCTTACTCCATCTCTAAGCCTTACAACAGTCAAACAGCAGGTTATGGTCCAAATTCATTATATATGAATAACATCAAAACCTTTACCCGTGTTAACTATGAAGAAGGCTTTGATATTAAGTTCCTTAAAAACCGTTTAGGATTAAGCGGTACTGCTTTCCAGTATATCGACGGTCCGCAAATTCTGGATAACCCCATCTCAACCGCAACCGGTTATACTGACGAATACATCAACGCACTGAAAACCAGGAAAACCGGTTACGAGCTTTCGTTAAGCGGCACACCGATCAAAAACCTGAGCGGTTTTGGATGGGATGTATTGGTCAACTGGTCTACCTACAAAGAAGTTTATGAAGAATTGCCACCGGGACAGACTGTTTACAATACCTATTACCATGTGGGCGATCGGGTGGATAAACTGTACGGCAGCAAGTTTGTACGCACACCAGACGGACAAATTATTTTTGGTTCGAATGGCGAGCCTTTAAGAACCGGCGGCCACTATCTGGGTCACATGGATCCGGATTGGACATGGTCCATCTATAACAGGGTTCACTACAAAAGTCTGAGTCTGGGCTTCCAGTTTGACGGTTCTGTTGGTGGTGTTACCAAAGATTATGTGTTTAATAAAACCATGCGCGGCGGTTCAAATGCTTTAACTGCCGAAGGCGCGCTTGGAGCCGCCCGTTATCAGGACTGGCTACATTACCCTGCGAACAACCAACAGCCTGACCCTAACTATAAAGGCAGCTATGTTGCCCAGGGTGTACAAATATCAAACGGTGTTGCGCCTAACTATGATTCCTTTACCGGCAATGTTTTAAACTATAGCGCCTTGCAGTATGCGCCAAATAAGACCCCGGTTCTTGTGCAGGAATACGCCAGTGAATATTATAACGTAGACGAGGCTTACCTGATGAGCAAAACTTATGCGAAATTGCGCGAGGTAACTCTGGGATATGATTTCCCGAAAAGCTGGTTGCACAAAACATTTATACAATCTGCATCGGTATCGCTATACGGACGTAACCTCTTGTATTTCTACAAAGATCCTAAGTTTAAAGATGTAGACCTGGATCAATACGCAAATTCACGCACATCGCTTACCGGTCTGCAGTCGCCGTCTGTAAGAAGCTATGGTTTCAACTTCAAATTATCATTCTGATTTATAAAAGATAATGATCATGAAAAAAATATTTAAACTTCAATTACTCGCAGCATTGTTGCTGGCTACAGCGAGTGGTTGTAAAAAAAGTTACGACGATTTAGTGAAGAACAACAACGTGGCTACCAGCGTTCCGGCATCGTTGTTATTAAACGGTATCGAAAACAACACCGTTGAATTGGCGGGCAGCTCTTATGAAGACTATTGCCAGTATTATCTTTACAACTATAACTACTATGGCAATAATACTTATGATTTCGGTGCAGGCAGCAACTATTACACTACGTTAAAGAACGTTATGCTGATGGAACAGCAAGCGGTTGCTGCAGGTGCGCCAGCGATAAACGGATATAGCGCGCTGGGTAAGTTTTACCGAGCATACCTTTTCAGTAAAATGAGCCTGCAGATGGGCGATATCCCCATGACGGATGCTTTAAAAGGATTAGGTAGCCTTAACCCTAAATACGACTCACAGAAAGCGGTAATGACCCAGTGCATGGCCTGGCTCGATGACGCTAATACAGATCTGGCCACAGTTATAGCACAAGGTGGGTCAGTAAGCGGAGACTTTTTGTTCGGCGGAAAACTAGCCAACTGGCAAAAAGCGGTTAATGCCTACAAACTGAGACTTTTGCTCGAGCTTAGCAAAAAAGCAACAACAGATGCCGATATGAACATACCTGCGCAGTTTGCCGCAATTGTTAATAACCCGGCTAAGTACCCTTTGATGCAAAGCTCTGACGACAATCTTCAATACGTCTATGTTTCGCCGACAAACTATTACACCATGAACCCTACTAATTTTGGGCAAAATGGCTCAAGGCAGAACATGTCGCAAACTTATATCAAGTTGTTGACCACCTTCCGGGATCCGCGTGTTTTTGTAGTGGCTGAGCCTGCACGTCATTATGTAGATGATCTGCACCAAAGCCCGACCGACTTTGCTTCATTTGTTGGAGCCGATCCGGGTCTTGATCTGGGTACTATGTATGCCAATGCAGGTTTGCAATTGTATTCATTCATCAACAGAAAACATTATTATTCAACTTTTACCGGCGAACCAAGCATCCAGATCGGTTACGCTGAACAGGAATTCAACATCGCTGAAGGCATTAACCGCGGTTGGGTTGCAGGAGACGCCGAATTTCATTACGTAAACGGCATTCAGGCATCGTGGAAATACTATGGCATTCCAGCGATTGGTTCGTTTACAACCTATTTCTACAAACCCGGATCTACCGATGTTACCAATTCATCAAATTACGATAGCTATCTTATTAACACGGATTGGGCCACTTATTATGGGCAGTCAGCCGTTAAATACGCTGGGGGCAGCACCGGCTTAACCCAGATATTGCAGCAAAAATATCTGGCGCTGTTCCGTCATTCAGGTTTGGAGTCTTATTTCACCTATCGCAGAACCGGTGTCCCTACTTTCACAACAGGCCCTGGTACGTCTAACGGTCAGCGTATAGCTATGCGTTTCCAATACCCATCAAGCGAACGTACGGCCAATACTGCAAATTACACGGCTGCACTGCAAAGCCAGTATGGTGGTAATGATGACATTAACGGTATTATGTGGATCCTGAAATAATCGCGCATGGCACTTTTAATAATTGATAATTACTGATTTTTAAAACAAGGGTGGACTTAATGTCCACCTTTATTTTTTGCACGTAATGGAAAAACTACCCTATTTAGATAAATTAAAATGAAACTCTTTTTAACACTATTGCTCACTTGCATGGTATGGATCAATGTAAGCGCCCAGCCCAATCCTGCACCTAAAGCACGCCATAGATTTATTGTTATCTGCCACCGTGGCGACCATGTAAAGTATCCCGAAAATACGCTGGCTGCTTATGCTGAAGCAATTAAAAACCGGGCTGATTATGTAGAAATTGATTTGCGCACTACAAAAGATAGCGCACTGGTAAGCATGCACGATGGCACAGTAGGCCGCATGACCAATGCCAAAGGCGCCGTTAAGGACATGACCTTCGCCGAGATTAAAGAGCTTAAGGTAAAAAGTCGCGATAGTTTGGATAAAACTATTTATCGGGTACCTGCTTTTGAAGAAATACTGAAGCTTTGCAAGGATAAAATCTATATCTATATTGATTTCAAAAATGCATCGGCCGCTGCCACTTATGCTATGCTTAAAAAGTACGGAATGGAAAAGCAGGTACTGGTTTATATTAATAGCGCTCAGCAGTTTACTGATTGGCGGCGTGTTGCACCCGGAATGCCCTTAATGTTCAGCTTGCCCGATGGTGTAAAAGACATTGCGGGTATTAAAAGCTTTGTTAATGAGGTAAAACCAGATATTCTTGACGGTAGCTGGAGGCAATACTCCAAAGAAATGATACAATTTGCCAATGATCAGCATATTCCGATATGGCCGGACATTCAGAGCAAAGACGAAGATAAAGACTGGGATGGGGCCATCGCTATCGGGCTAAAAGGCTTACAAACAGATCATCCCGCTGCATTGATCAAATACCTAGAAAGTAAAGGATTACGATAAAAAATATTCATACTTTATTAACCCCAAAAGAATTTAGTATTAATAAACATTGTTTATTATTGTTGAACATTTATGCAATCATGTAAATTGCGAAGGTTACTACTTCCGCTAGAATGTTGCCTAAATATTTGTGTAACAGCAATTATTAACCTAATTTTTATAACATCAGTTTGTTAGCTATGAAAGTCCCACAATCTATTTTTATTACAGGCGTATTCCTGCCTTTCTTGCTTTTGAGCAGTACACGTATACCAGCCCAAACACCAAAAGCAGCTGAACGGAGAAAGGACGTTAAGGCCCCTGTAGACACCTCATGGAACCAGCTTTCTGCAGGCGATAAGATGTTTGTAAACAGCGAGATATTCAATCCCGCAGGGCAAAGCCTTGACTTGGCCAAAGGCACCAGGGTATTGAACCTGGAACTGGCCCGGCAAAAGAAATTCCTGGTTTCAAAAAACAACCGCGGCTTGACTGTTATCAGCGCAGACAGCTTTAAGGTAGTTAACCAGTTCGACTACGAAAAAGGCGAATCTGGTTCCATGTATGGCCTAGCCATTGACGGCAACGATTCTACCGTTTACTTTACCGGTTCAAAAAGAAACTTATACATAGGCAACCTTAATAAATCAGGCGGGCTTAAACTTATAAAGACAATTGATTTATCTGTTGATAAGAAAACAACAACGCCTTTAGGCATAGGGTTAGTTGATCACAATATTGCATATATAGCGCTTGCTATTCCTAACCAGGTAGCCGTTGTGAATGTTTCCGAAGGTAAAGTGCTCCGCAAAATACCCGTGGGCGTTTGCCCTTATGCTATAGCGATCAGCAAAGACAAACGATTTGCTTTTGTAAGCAATTTCGGCGGCCCCCAAGCCAGAAAGGGAGACAGAACAGAGACATCTGCGGGAACAGAGGTAGCTGTTGATGAGCACTCTATAGCGCTGCGGGGTTCTGTTTCGGTGATTGATATTCAATCGAGGAAGGTGATTAAGGATATCACAACCCGCATACACCCGGAATCGATGACTTTGTCGCCCGATGGCAACTTACTCTATGTAAGCGATGAAAGTGGTGATGGAATAAGCGTGGTGGATACAAAAACGTTTAAAGTTGTACAAACGATCAATACCAAACCAGATCCGTCTCTTCCATATGGAAGCCTCACCACGGCGCTAACATTTAGTCCAAACGGCAAAGTACTATATGCAGCCAATGCGGGCAATAACGCAATTGCACTTATCGATCCTAAACATCCGCAAAAAGGCCCTTATGGATTCATCGCAGGTGGTGGATTTCCGGGCGCAGTATGCGCTACGGAGCATCATCTCTTTATTGGCAACGTCACCCCGCTTAAGCAGGGAGCCTTACAAAAAGTTGCATTGCCCAACAACAAAGCGCAGTTGGATGCCTATACTGCAATAGCAGAAAAAGGGTTTCATTTTATAGAAATGCTAAGGGCGCAGGCAGAAGCCAATTTGAACGCCAAACCAAAACCGGTTCCGGCAAACGTGGGCGAGCCGTCTTCTATAAAACATGTGGTCTACATTATCAGGGAGAATAAAAAATTCGACCAGGAATTAGGTGATTTCGGAAAAGGAAATTGCGACCCTAAGCTGGTTGAATATTCAAAACAGGTAACCCCCAATGCGCACAGCCTTGCCGATCAATTTGTTTTATTGGACAATTACTATTGTAACGGCGTTAACTCAAGCGACGGCCATCAATGGGCAACCCAAGGCATTACTACCCCCTACCACGAAAAAGATTTTTCGGCCGGGCACTGTGCTTATGATTTCGGCACAGATCCTTTATGCTACGCTGGTTGTGGTTTTATTTGGGACCACTTGCTGCGCAAAGGCATTTCCTTCAGAAATTTTGGCGAGTTGGATTTTGCAGAAGTGACAAAGGGTAAAACCTGGACCGATTTATATAACGGATGGAAAGATAAAAGTGATTCTATCTGGTACAAGTGTGGATATTCCGTGAAAAGCCTGGAAAAATATAGCGATTTGCGTTTCCCCGGTTGGAATTTAACTATTCCGGAACAAATCAGGGCCGACTTATTTCTTAAAGCACTAAAGGAATATGAAGCCAAAGGCAGTTTCCCTGATTTTACCATTATCTATCTGTCTAACGACCACACCAGCGGTTACGGCGAAAACGTACCTACGCCAAGGGCTTATGTGGCTGATAACGACCTGGCAACAGGCCGGGTAATCGAGGCGCTTTCAAAAAGCCCTTTTTGGAAAGATATGGCCATATTTGTGAATGAAGATGACCCACAAAGTGGCACAGACCATGTAGATGGCCATAGGTCGGTTTGTTTTTTGGCCGGCCCTTATGTAAAGCGCAATACCATCATCAGCAAATTTTATAATCAGGCTTCCGTACTACACACTATTTGCCAGATATTTGGCGTGCAGCCAATGAATCAATTAGTGGCCATGTCTCCTTTAATGACAGAGTGCTTTAAGGAAAACCCTGATTATACGGGCTATACTTCCTTAACACCGGCTGTTGCTATAAACGAAATGAACCCGCCAAGGAACAAGATAGGCAGTAAAACCGAAGCGAGACTCGCGCCTTTAACAGAGAAAATGGATTTTTCTAAGCCGGATCTTATCGATAAAAATGCTTTAATATTTAGTGAATATATATGGTCAACAATTTACGGTGACAAACCTTTTCCTAAAGAGTACTTTGGGGCGCACGGAAAAGGCTTAAAAGCATTGGGCCTGAAAGCGGACCCTCAATTCAAAGATGACGATGAATAAAGGATAACTAAGCAGGCTCAACTTCTAAAGGAGTAGTCTCGTTGATCAAACACATTATACAGGGCTTACTAATCGGTAGGCCCCTTTTAGTTCCCTGTCATCGAGTTTGACTTCTTACGTTGAAACTGCATAAAGAAACGCCAAAGGCTGTACTATAAATCACAACCATAGCTAAAAAGGGAAGCACTGCCGAATGTTTACTCCACAATGCCTCCCTTGAGGTATGAACATTTAAACAGCTTTCTTAATTAATCGTCGTCATCCTTCTTTTTCTTTTCAAAGATCACAAAGGCACTCCGACGCGGGGCCGGCATGTTGGATTCTTCGCCTTTTACCGATTTCCAGATCACTTCGTTCAGGTCACGGTCCGGAGCGGCGTCTTCTTTATTAAAATTGAATTGTTCTGAACGCTTGCTGCTCTTGGTTTTACCCATATTACGAGCATTGAGGTCAACCAGAGCGGCTTTATGCACAAAGGGCGTAAAATCGGGCTTTGCGGTAAAGCACTCATACATGGGTAGTGCCGCGGCATCATACTGGCTCATCGGTGGTAAACCCAAGATGAGTTCTATGGTACGAAGCACACCGGAGGTTGAATACATGCTATGAACAACTGCGTTACGCTTCACATACGGGCCAGCTACATATACCGGTGAACGGTGCGCATCTATGTGATCGGGGCCATTCTGTGCATCATCCTCCAACATAAACACTACGCTTTCCTTCCAGATGGGGCTGTGCGAGAGGTGGTCTATCAGTCTGCCAACGGCAAGGTCATTATCAGCAACAGCAGCTATTGGCGTGTATTTGTCCTTACGCTGCCCACTGGTATGATCGTCGGAAATACGTATAGTGCTTAGTTGCGGTACGGCACCTACTGCCAATAAGGAGTCAAAATCATGCTCCCAGGCATCTACCCTCACCTGATCCTGAATATCAAGATCAAAACCCGGCGAGTGCGGGCTCATGTGCCCTTTAAGTGATTTAATGTGCGCATTATTATATTCGCCAAACTCACCATAGCTGCGGTAAGTTATACCGGCCCGTTGGCAATAGTCCCAAATAAAGCCATCCTTAGGATAGGTAGCCGGGCGACCGCCCTCAAAACTGGTACTTCCGCCACGTTTGCCGTAAGTAGTAGGCCATGTCTTCTCCACAATGTCTGTAGCATAAGCGGCCATGCTCCAGTTATGTCCGTCCGCGCTTACCTCAGCATCTACATAAAAGTTATCCATCAGGGCAAAGTCATTAGCAATAGCATGCTGATTTGGCGTAACCTGCTCCCCGAAAATACACAGTGATTTATCACCATTGCCCTTCTTTACATCGCCCAAAACCTGGTCATAAGTACGGTTCTCTTTTATGATATAGAATACGTATTTAATGGGCGATTTCTGGCCCGGTTTGCGCGGAATGGGATTACCTTCTTCTCCCTCCGCTTGTTTCACTTTTTTATCAGTAAACGGCGTATTAGTATAAACCTGTTTGGTATAGGTTTTAAGCTGATCATCTGCAGGTTCATCAATAATTGACAAAGTACCTTTAAACAAACCTGCTATATATTGCAACCTGCTGTTAACGGTGCTGCCGGTCTGATAACCGCTGTTATCTTCCTTAGCGTAAGGCTGCGGCCCTTCGGGATTTGGCAGCGAAGTAAAGCCTTTGCCATTGCTCACCAATATTTTATGATTAAGCACTTTCACATTAGTTGGATACCAGCCAACAGGTATAAAGCCTCTGCTCTTGCTGTTACCAGGAGCAGACACGTCAAAAACGGCAAGGCAATTATTATCGGCGTTGGCAATGTAGAGCGTCTTCTCGTTAGCTGATAAGGCCAGGCCATTAGTGGTTGAACCCGTTAATGTTGTTGGATAGAGTACGGTGGAGAGCGTTTCGGTAACCTTATTATCAGCGGTATTGACCACCGATACGGTATTGTCATTCGCATTGGCCACGTAAAGCAAAGATCCATTTTTGTTCAGTAAAAGTTCATTGGGATGGCCACCAGTTTTAATATTGCTCGTTACCGTTTCCGATGCTGTATTAAAAACCGCTACTTCATCACCTCCCCATAAAGAAATATATAGCGTCTTTTCATCAGGTGAAAGCAAGCAACTATAGGCTATATTTTTAAGCTTAATCTTATTTAAAACCTTACGATTGGGCAGGTCGACAATATAAACACTGCTATCTTCTTTTGTTACCGTATATAGCCGACTGTTATCTTTGGTAACGGCCATACCCGTTGGGCAGATCTTTTCATTGGGCCAGGCGCGACCGAGCTGTATCGTATCCGGAACGCGGAGCTTATTACCTTTAAGGCTGTAGTCGAGGATGCAGTTGGCGTTGCCTTCGGACACATAGAGATCTTTCTCATTATTGCTGAAGGCCAATCCGTACCAGGCCTGGTCTATTTCCCGCTCATCTAAAATCTTTTCGTGCACAGGATCAATAAGCTGAATCGTTTGTGTACTCTGCCCGTTATTGGTTACGGCCAGCAATTTCCCTGAAGGACTTAGCTGCATATTGAGCGGAAGATCGCCTAACTGAAGCGACCGCCCTGCCGGACTCAGTTTCCAGCCATTCGGCAACAATATTTGTCCCGTGGCTTTAAGCTTACCGGGAGTTTGCGCCAGGCCGTTTAACAACGAGGCAACTAATAATAAAAGAAGTGAGACTTTTTTACAGGGGTGATTCATAGTCATATAAACAACTTTTAACTAAAAGGATTAAAAGAAAGGTTGCTGAAAATAAAATCCAGAGTCGCTATTGCGCGGCTCTGGTTAAACAATTATACGGTGACGGTTTATTCCTGAATCGTAGTTGGCAATAAACCTGGTTTATCTGCGGTACCTACCGGAAACTCGCCCTCAATCTCATTTAGAGACGATGTTTTGGTTAGCTGCACGAAATTTTGAGAACGGGCTTTTACCCATTTTCCCAGACGCGGATTATAGGCCCCACCCAATTTATAGTAGTATCCCAAATCTGCAGCAGGTGGATAAGTTAACGACAGCGTGTTGGACCCTTGCTTGTAATACGGCTGAGATTGTAAGGTAATTGGATTAACTACATCATACCAGTCTGTATTGGTGATTTTATAACCATTGGTTCCGCTCAGTAACTGGCCCCCTGAATTGATGAACAACACATCTACAGGCTCCGTATTTTTGGTTACTATTGTACCTGCAAATACCGCCATACCCCATGCGTTGCCGCTATTAGCCATTAAACCGCTATAGGGTGATCCAAACCCGTCGCCGTTGGTTGTGGTATAATTAATCACCCTGATCCAGTTGGAGGAAGCCATACTTGTGGAGCTGGAGCCATTGATCATTTCGGCAGTACCGCCGACATAAAAGTAGCTACCCTTTTTTGCAGTGCCTGCGGTAAGATTAAATTTATAGGTTCTAAACTGGGCACCCGTAGTATTGCCACCCATGGCCCAACCATTTGAAGGATAACCTGCTGGGTTGGCTGCGCCGGCATTATTACATACTACTACAGAATATGGGGTTTGCGAAAAATCAATGTCCTGGGTGGCCAGCATTTGAATATATTCATAATTACCATCTCCCCCGATAACATCCGGAACAAATCCGCTGATCACAATTGGTGTGATCTTGATCGTTGAGCTCAGTAATTGCATATCGTCAGCTTTACGCATTCTTATTTGTGGTATTAATTTACCACCTGCTCCAGCAGTATTGAAAACTATGCCGTAAAAATTCGCTAACACCGGCAACCCGTTATTGGCAAAAGTTGCGCCCGCATCAGTATGTAGGGTTATGTTTTCAAAACCATCATTTACCGTTTTGTCACCGCCAAACTTATCGGTCGGGGTAGGCAGGGGGTCAAAGCCTCCTTTTACAATGGCGACCAAGGTGCTTTCATAGCTTGCTGGATCTTTAAGGATAGAGCTGCTCGGTACCCTGTTAGCCGGAATGTTGTTTCCGCTTGAAATTTTAGTAACGGCAGTAGCCGGGATGTTTTTGATCTGCAAAATACCATCAGCCCTGGTCAGGGTTCCGCCGGCAATGGTAACAGACACAGAATCGCCCGAGGCATATTTAGCAGCAGCCTCCACTCCTATCGGTATGGCGATCCCCCTTAATAGCGACAAACGGCGGTGATCCTGAATAACGAGATAGCCTCCGGGCATATTACTACCGGAATAATCTGAAATTACAATACCGGTAATTTTATCAGAGCCGTACATATTGTCGACCGTCAACGTCAGGTCAGATCCCTTATAAAGGTTCCGCAAATCATACAAGGGGATATACTCACTTATTCTGCCACCGGGATAATTAGTACCTTTTTTGCAGCCCGCCCATATAAAGACGGCTGTGAGTAAAAAAGCATAAACTAATGTTCTTTTCATTTTATTATTTGTTATGGCTTGATCAATGATTGTTAAATAATTATGGTTTCTGCCACCATACTTGCGTAGAGACCACATCCGGCCCCTGCGCTGCAACTGCCAGTTTGTAATTGGTAGGGTTGGCTGACTGTACGTAAACCGGGTAAACCATCCGGGCTGGCATCACACCGCCGTTCTTCAAACCTGGTCCTTTAGGCAAAATCGGGTGACCGGTACGGCGGTACTCAAACCACTGCTGAAGGTCTTCCAGAAACAGGGCATAATATTTCTGCACGTGAATAGCCTCCATCTTGTCGTCCAATGATGCACCGTCGTTCCAGGCTATGTCAGCATTATTAAGATAACTGCGGAATTCAGGCGTATTGATAGTTGTGGTAGTGGTTGGCATACCTGCCGAAGGTGAATTTGGCCAGGTGGGCAGCCATAAAGTAATTCCGCTTAAAACACCGGTTTCCCAATAAGTCTGTGCATTCTCGCTGATATACCCTTTAACAGCAGCCTCAGCCAGCACAAATTGCAACTCGCCATAAGTCATCATCAAACCGGTAAGCGGACTGGTTTGCAAAGAAACTGCCGATGTATTTGAATAGAAATAAGATTGTTTAGGTGCACCGGTTCCGGGCAGATAGCCGCTTGGCACACCGGCAAAACCACCAGGACCCTGGGCTATGCCCCAGATATTAAATCCACTGGTTGCGTAGGTAGATATATTTATGCGAGGATCGGCCCAGGTGATTAAGTGATCTATAAAGAAAGAACCAATAGCTGGTGATCTCCAGTCCTGCTCACGTACGTTGGTTACATATGGAGAAACGTAAACGCCCCCAACCCATCTTAAAATAGCAGAATCATCATTACTTGCCATAACAGGATAAGTAGACGGGCTGGTATCTACCATCTGTTTAATTTTGGCTACAACATCAGCAGACACGTCTGACTTGCCTGATAGTTTAAGCAGCAAGCGAAGATAAAGCGAGTTGCCGAATTTCCTCCATTTACTAACATTGCCATTAAAAACAGGATCACTTGAGGGGATAATGGCAGTGCCCGCACTCAATAACGTATTGGCTTGCTCCAATTGCTGAAAGATGCCGAGGTATATATCCTTTTGCTTATCAAACTTAGGCTCAAAGGTAAGGCTATCCCTGCCCAAATTGGATTGAGAATATGGAACATCGCCATAGGTATCGGTGAGCAGCGAATAAATCCACGCCTGACAAATCAAGGATATACCCTGATATGATTTGTTGAGGGTAACCGGCTTACCGGCTATGGTGTAAATATCCTTAAAATTGGTCAATTGCAGATACCAGGCATTCCACAAATAGTCGGAAATGGTGTTGCGGTAATCATACCTGAAGATAGCACCTTCGTCATCAGTCTGACTTACCGTTACTTGCATCAGCTCATTATTAAAATTATGATTTCTGAGCATATTAGCCGTAAGAACGTTCACCAACGCCGGCGCCAATAGTTGCTGAGGCAAAGCATCTGGTGTGTTAATCGGGTCGGTATTAATTTTCTGAAAATCTTTGGTGCATGAGGGCAGAACGAGGGTTGCCATCATCAAAACACTTATTAATATATAAACTTTAGTTTTCATTGTTCCGAGTTTTAAAATCCTACAATCAGGTTTACGCCTATAGTTCTGGTAGATGGGAACTGGCCAATTTCAAAGCCTGTTACGATATCGCTTCCGCTAAGCGTACCAAACTCCGGATCAAACATTGGCCATGGGGACCAGATAAACAGATCACGGCCGTATACGCCTATCGAAGCGCGCTGGATGCCCAGTCTGCGGCTAATGCGCTGGGGTAATGTATAAGTAATATTAGCTTCCCTGAATATGATAAAGTCTGTACTGAAAGTGCTTCCCTCAGCATTATCAGAACCCATCTGCGAACGGTAATAGTTGTCTACATCAAACGTGACCACATTATTTGGCCTGTAAGTACCGTCGGGATTTTGTATCACACCATTACCAACGATACCATTATACCTGCCGGGAAGCGTGCTTTGCAGCTTACCCTGCTCCACCAGCTTGTAGTTCATGAGCGAGTGCGCTACCGCACCAAATTGCGCATCAAACAAAACACTCAGTGAGAATTGCCCGTAGCTGAAATTACTGCCCCAGCTTGCTTTATATTTCGGAGTGGTATTACCCAAATAAATTACATCGGGGCTTAGTTTGGCAAAACCTGTTGAAGCATCATACACTACCTGTCCATCCGGTGCGCGTACATAGCCTCTTCCATAGAGGTCGCCCATGCTTCCGCCAACTTTGGCTACGATCTGTCCGCCACCTACGGCACCGGTCCTTAGTACCACGGAGCTATCGCCAAGTTGAACAATCTTATTGCGGTTGGCCGTAAATGTACCGTTCATGGTCCATCTAAAGCCGCCGGCACGCCTGCTCTGGATAACTGTTCCGTTAATGGCCAGCTCAATTCCCTTGTTATTTACTTGCCCAAGATTGGTAATCACCTGTGACCATCCGGATGACCGATCAATAGTTCTATATAAGATCTGATTCTTGGTATTACCGGTATATAGCGCCAGGTCAAAGCCCAACCTATCGCCAAAGGCCCGCATTTCGGCACCTACTTCATACGTGGTAGTTAACAAGGGTTTTAAATCCGGATTGGTTAACGTGGTCGGATTCTGGAGCGCTCCGCCCGGATAGAGGCCGCCGCCTGCTATGCTATAGTTATACGAGGTCATGTAAGGTGTGGTAGTACCGCTTCCCACTTGTGCAACAGAGGCCCTGATCTTGGCATAATTGATCTGTCTCGGCATTTTAGCAATCTCTGAAAGAATGAAACTGCCGCTGGCAGAAGGGAAAAAGATGCCTGCATTATCAGTACGTAGCGGCGTTGCAAGCGTACTGTTATAGTCTTTACGGCCGGTTAACTCCAGGTATGCAAAATCCTTATAAGAAGCATCGAATATGCCATACCAGCTGTTAATGCGGTAGGTGTATTTATCAGGAATAGAAACCAACGGACCGGCAGCATTGGATACTGCATATCGCTCCGGATAGATTAGTGAATCGGCCCTTAACTCGTCCTTATTATATTTAAGGGTCATGGTGCTTCCGCCAGCAGTAGCGCTAAGGGTTACATCGCGGGTGATCTTTTTATTGTAGCGCAGTAAAAAGTCGCTGGTGATTCCCTGGTTGTATAAGTTCTGTGTGCGATAAGAGCCTTTCGGATATTTTGTACCGGCATCATAAGGGCGGTCCTGCTCGCGCTGCTCGTAACTCATATCCATTGAAGTCCTTAATTGTAAAGTAAGGTCTTTGGTAATGGAGTAACTTGCCTGCACGTTACCGGTAAGCGCGTTACGGTTCGATTTATTGAGGAACTCGTAAGATATGGCATAGGGATTTTCCGGATAGGAGCTGAAAGGATATTGAATGGTCCGTCCTTCCTGGCCCAGTTTCCAGTAATTTTTTAACCAGGCAGGGTCCGCATTGGGTTGCCAGAAAATAAACCAATACATTAACGACTGGTTACCATAGCCTGCTCCGGGTAAATTATCACTGTTCCGGTTATCATAAGTCACCTTAGAAGTTATGGTGAGTTTATCATTTATTTTTGAATTGACTGATAACGCTACCGAGTTTCTGGAGTAACCGGTATTAGGAACAATCCAGCTGTTATTCAAATTAGTATAGCTGAAACGGGCAGAGGTTTTATCACTTCCGCCATCAATACTTACTGAGTTTGAAAACGTTTTACCGGTATTAAAAAACTCGTGGATCTTGTTGGTATAAGGCACCCATGGCGTGCGGGTTGCTCCCTGTTTTTGGGTAACAGGATCATACTGGTAAAACATTTGCCCGTCAAACTTCGGTCCGTAAGCAGAACTGGTTCCACTGGTGCTCGCCCCGTCTGCGCTGGCTCCGTAAGAGTAATAGTTAGCGCCTCCCAAACCCTGGCCATACTCATACTGCAAGGCCGGCCAGCGGTTTATTGATTGCATCGAAGCATTTGAAGTAAAGGTTACACCCAGGCCCTTTTGATGAGCCTTGCCCGATTTGGTGGTAATAATGATGGCACCGTTTGCACCAAGCTCTCCGTACAAAGCTGCTGCCGCCGCGCCTTTTAACACGGTTACGCTCTCAATATCTTCCGGGTTAAGGTCGTTCAAATTACTACCGTAGTCGGCGGGCATGTTATCACTGCCAGTTCCATAAACCGTTTCGCCCGAATTGGCAACCCTCCGGGCGCTGCTTCCGCTGATAATGACGCCATCCAGTACAATTAAAGCTTCATTATTTCCGGTAAGGTTGTTTTCGCCCCGTAAAATAATCTTGTTAGACCCGTCAGGACCACTGTTTGACCTGATGAGGTTTAAACCGGCTACTTTACCTTCCAATGCTTCGGTCCAGTTATTGGGCATAGCTTTTGTCAGCTCCTCGCCTTTTACTACAGTAGCCGCATAGCCAAGCGCTTTTTCTTCGCGTTTGATACCTAAGGCCGTAACTACCACTTCATTAAGCGCATTGTTCGCTGCGTCCAAAGAAATGGTTATCCCGGCGGTATTGCGGTCGTAAGCGGCAGTTTGCGGGTTAAAACCCACCATTGCATATTCAACCTTGCTGCCGCGAGCTGCCATCACGGAGAACTTTCCGTTAACGTTAGTGATGCCTAACGACCGTTTAAATTCATCGCGGATGGTAACTCCGGTTAGCGGCAGCTTATCGTCTGATGAAATAACGGTGCCGCTCACCGAAACTAATTCCAATTTTCTCAGGATGAGATTGCCATCAATTGCTTTAAGGCCAACACCTGCCTGCTGGTGCAGCACTCTGATAAGGTTGTCGAGGCTTATCGTCACATTAGGTAACGTAACTTGTTTTGACAGGTTAATATCAGCATCATAAGATACTTTGTACCCATAAGTGCTTTTGAGTTTGTCAACAATTACCTGCAGGGTAACCTGCTGATGTGCGAAGGTGATCTGCTCAGTATTTTTGACCTGAGCCCTCGACGGGACGGCCCATACCAGCATCAATAAAAAGAGCCAGAGGCCGGTTCTAAAAAATAACAGTTTTAGTTTCATAGTTTAAAATCAGAATAGAAGAATATGGTGGAGGTCTTTGATCTGGTAATGAACACCGGTGGCATAGCTTAAACCCTTGAGGAGGTTTTCAACACCGTTGTCTTTCATTTCGCCGCTGAAATGGGCATGTTTTTGCGCAGAAGGCTGAACGTCGACACTAATATTGTACCAGCGGCTTATCTTTTGAGCGATCTGGGCAATATTATTATCGTTAAATACTAAGGTTTCGCTTTGCAGTGCGGCAGCATCTTTAATACTCACCTTATCAACAACAACCTGCTTTTGATCATGGAGATAAGTAAATTCCTGGCCGGCCTTAAGCAGGTGAGTTTTATGATGAAACATTACCCCTACCATACCGGTAGCTACCTTAACCTCGGCATTAGCTTGAGGTGCAGTGTAGACGTTGAAGGATGTTCCTAACACGGTGACCATTAGGCCATTTTGCGCGGTAACCGTAAACGGCTTACGCGCATTGTGTTTAACATTAAAGAATGCTTCGCCCTTTAGCGTTACATTTCTTTTTTCCGCGTTGTAGTTGCCGGAATACGTTAACTTACTATCGGGGCCCATAAACACCTCCGTTCCGTCGGGAAGTACAACTTTACCGTGCTGGCCAAAAGGCGTTTGTAGTGTATAAGTCTGATTGATCTGTTTCTGGCCCGCCCGAAGAAAATAGAAGCCTAAAAGGCTAAACAATAATAAACTGGCGGCAATACCACTAAAAAGGTACCAGTTAAAAGGCTTAACGTTTGGGCCATCCTGATTATTAAGGATACGATCAAGCAGCCGCACCCATTGTTGATGAATATCGGCCTGTTTAAGAGGAGTAGTCAGTTCATTGCGCCTCCGCTCCAGGTACTGAAGCAGGAAACCATTTTCAGGATTTTCATTCAACCAGTTATCAACCTTCTGAATTTCTTCCTCGGTAGCTTCGTGGTTAACGTATTTTAGTAAGATGTCCCAGTTCACGTGCTAATTTTTAAGAAAGAGCACGGGGGATCACTTTTTCACCAAAACAAATGGTTAAGTGTTTGTTAAAAAACTATTAAGAGTTAAAAAGGCACTAAATCACAGGTTAACGTTTAAAATAATATGGATGAGCATTAGGCCGCCGGCTATGGTAGCCTTGTCGAGGTTGCTGTTGTTGATGTAGCGGCTGAGTTGTTCTATCGCCTCCCGCATATTGTACTCAACCTTTTTATCGTTGAGATCCAGCGCGCGGGCAATCTCATGATTTTTAAGACCGAGCAGTCGCAGTTCGATCATCTCCCGTCTCAACGGCGGAAGCTTGTTGATAAGCTCTTCCACTATCTTGATCGACTGCTTGTTCACAAAACGCTCAAAAGGGGTATAAGTATCTGAGGGAATCTCAAATACGGTTTCGGAGAGGTCCGTATAAACGGCCTGTGGACTAATAGCTTTTAATGCGCCATTCCTGGCAGAACGAAACAGGTAAGACTTAATATTATCAATCTGGAGATTGTCTTTATGTTGCCATAGATGGAGAAAAAGATCAGAAAGCACGTCCTTCGCAACGTCTTCATCCCTCACTATTGTTTTAACGTATCGAAATAATGGCGTGTAATTTTCTTTGAATATAGTTTCGAACCCGTCTAACGTCGTTACTAAAGGCGTATCAGCTGACCCCATAATGGCCGCAAAGTAACCCCTTACAGATGTAGCCTATAAAACCTTAACGTTAAGTTTATATTAAAACCACATTAGTAACAAAAGAGATACAAATGGCGGGGCACTTTGTACTTGAACTCGATGCTATGGTAGAAAGCAAAAACGGCAATTCGGGCGTTCAAACCCGCAGTCATTATGACACAGAAGGGCATACCGGGAAAGTTTATGGCAGACAAATGGAGATAG
>Ga0157372_10000086_pt1 | contig 96247 bp, 94 predicted proteins | sample C55metaG_FD_115307 | JGI IMG/M metagenome (GOLD analysis project Ga0157372, IMG submission 115307) | Corn rhizosphere microbial communities from Kellogg Biological Station, Michigan, USA - C5-5 metaG | ecosystem: Host-associated > Plants > Roots > Rhizosphere > Soil | place: USA: Michigan... | reverse complement strand
TTGTCAACAGTGGCGAGGTCACCTGGACGCAGACGGCGATAGACTTCAATAAGCGCTTCATTGACACCACGGGCGGCATCTTTGGCAAGAGTGGCGTCGATGTATTTCACATCACCAGTATCAACATCGGCGAAAAGGCTTTTGATTTCGCTGGTTTTACTGTGACCAAGTGCGCGGAGCAACGTCGTGACTGGCAGCTTGCGGCGGCGATCGATCTTGACGTAGATCGTACCGTTTGAAGCAGTCTCAAACTCAAGCCAAGCACCACGGCCGGGGATCAGTTTGGCGCCATAAAAGTTACGACTGGCAGCCGTATCGGCGGTAAAGAATACACCCGCAGAACGAATCAGCTGAGACACGACAACACGCTCAGTACCGTTAATCACGAAGGTGCCGTGGTCGGTCATCCATGGGTAATCACCGAGATAGATTTCTTGTTCTTTGACTTCGCCGGTAACTTTGTTGGTCAGCTCGACATTGGCGTGTAGTGGTGCATCAAAGGTAACATTGTTTTCTTTTGCATACTTCTCGGTAACTTTTGGTTCTTGGAATTCGTATTCCTTGAAACGCAGTTCCAATTTTTGACCCGTATAGTCTTCGATTGGGTTTAGCTCTGAAAAAATCTCACTCAAACCGGTCTCGACGAAATCACGCCAAGAATCCTTTTGGTGAGAAATAAGATTTGGTATTGGTAAAGCGGTATCTTCTTTCGTAAAGAAAACACGCGCACCAGCACTAGGCTTTGATTTTGCCATTGTTACTCCTCGCTGTTATTGCAAGAGGGCTCTGCCCTCTACTGCACTTTTGGAAATAAATTCCAAAAGTTGTACTCCCGCTAAAGCCGATGCGAAGCATCGTTACCTACGGCGGTCACACAGACTAGCTGTCTCTCGCATTAACTTTAAATTGTTGTATAAGAATCGGCGCCGAAGATCCTTGTCATAGTATTCCGCCATCCGCGCCACACGAATCTTGGACATAAGTAACCACAACTACACTACTTCTTAGTGTCTATTGTGACGAGTTATAACTAAATAGTCAAGAATAAAATCGAAAAAATCTGCCCTGCGGCCCGCGTTGTCGATACATGAACGACATACGGGCCGCAGAGGCTTTATTGAACATGGTGTCGCGACAGGAGAGTGCAGCTATACGCGTAGAAGATCGTCCAGGAATCGCATAATGATCCACGCCCCTGCAACGATGGAGACGAGCCATAGCCCGAGACTCACCCAGATCCACACCCACGCACCTGTAGTACTCCACGTGTGCAGGTAGTTAGCACTAAGCGGTTGACTTATGACTGCCGTAGCAATCAAAGCGACGACGAGTCCCACCGCCACAGCCCAGGCAAGTGCCGCAAGAACGAGCACACTGATTCTCCCTAGGAGGTCAGCTCGCCGCCTCCAACTGCCCTTAGACTCCATGTCTTCGACACCACGAATTTGGCCAGTTCCGTCCACCTGCCCACCTCACTTTCGTATAATCAGGGATAATGCAACGGATGGTGACACTATACAATAAAGTGCCTGATTTCGCTATGCTTTTTTGATGACTTCGTCGATCAGACCGTAAGCAACAGCTTCGTCGGCGCTCATCCAGAAGTCGCGGTCGGCGTCTTTTTCAATCTTAGCAAGTTTCTGGCCAGTGTTTTTGGCGAGAATTTCGTTGAGGCGGTGTTTTAAGAAAATACCTTCTTTGAGCGTGATCTCCTGATCGCTAATCTTACCCTGCGTGCCACTACTTGGCTGGTGAATCATAATACGACTGCTTGGCAGGGCGAAACGTTTGCCCTTCGTACCACTTGAAAGGAGAAATGCACCCATACTCGCCTGCAAACCAATGCCGATCGTCTGAACGTCTGGTGAAATGTACTGAATGGTATCGTAAATCGCCAGGCCGTCATAGACACTGCCGCCCGGGCTGTTGATATAGAGTTTGATGTCCTTTTTTGGATCATCATAAGCCAGGTGTAAAAGCTGTGCGACAACAATATTGGCAGTATGCTCATTGACATCCTCACCGAGGAAGATAATCCGCTCGTTGAGCAGTCGCGAGTAGATATCAAAGGCGCGCTCGCCATCGATGGTTTTTTCAATCACAGTTGGGACAAGATAATTGCTTGGCTTCGTCATACATCTAGTATACCAAAACTAGCACTCCTTGCAAGTGAGTGCTAGTTCTCGCTATAGCCCGGAAGCGATACCTCTGAATAATTCGGACAGTGTCGCCGCGCGTCGTTTTACTTTGAGGCCGATTTTTTGTTCAGTTCGACAAGTCGGTCGACCGTTTTTTCGGTCAGTAAACGATTCGCAATATCACGTTTAGCTTCGGGCTGATCGAAGCTTTTGACGGCTTCGGGGTTGTTGGCATACTGCTTTTTGTAGAGATTGATGTGATCTTCGAGCTCCTGGTTGGTCGCTTCGATCTTCTCTACTTTACTCAGTTCAGCAAGCACCAGACCGGCTTTGACGCGTTTTTCGGCAGCGGGCTGCACTTCTTTGTCGAGCCATTCTTCTTTGGTTTTGAAGCCTTTGCTCTCAAGGTACTGGTCAAGCGACAAACCTTGGTATGCCAGGTTCTGGATGAAATCTTGCTCAATTGACTGCTCTTGATCTTTGGCAAGAATGTCAGGAACCGGTACGGTACTGACGTCGATCAGCTCATCCACAAGCTTGTCTTTGAGCTTTTCGCCGGCTTCGCGTTCTTTTTGAGCAGTCAGTTCACGTTTGATATCGTCTTTGAGTTCTTTGACTGTTTTGAATGGTCCGCTTTTGGCTGCCAGCTCGTCGTTCACTTCAGGCAAGACAACTTCCTTAACGGCCTTAAGCGTGGTTGTGAAGGTTACCTTTTGACCCTTTAATTCAGCGGCGTGGTAATCCTTCGGAAACGAAAGCTCCAGGTCAAACGTTTCACCTGGCTTATGACCGACGATACCCTCTTCAAAACCAGGAATGAACGAGTTACTTCCAAGTGTCAAAGCGTAATCAGTTGCCGTGCCACCGTCAAAGGCAACGCCGTCTTTTTTACCGACAAAGTCGATGATAACTTCATCGCCATCTTTAGCGGCACGCTCGACGTCTTTTTTCTCGGCAAAGTTTGCCTGCATACGACTAATAATATCGTTGACGTCAGCCGCTGAGACGGTTGCTTTTTCTGGTGTCGCTTTCAGCTTCTTATAATCGCCAAGTTTCACCTGAGGAATGACTTCGGTCTCGGCGGTAAACTCAAGCTCGCTACCGGGTACGTATTTCTTCACTTCAACCGCAGGACGATCGAGTGCCTGAATGTTCTCAGACGTAAAAGCCTCAGCAACAGCTTTTGACAGCGCATCTTCCATGGTTTGCTGCGACAACGCATTCGGATCGATATTTTTCGCCGCCACACTTGCGGGTACTTTACCGGCACGAAAACCAGGAACTTTCATATTTTTGGCTAGTTTTGTGAGAGCGACTTGTTCAGCTGCCTGTAATTCTTCGGCACCAAGAACAATCGTCAGCTCAACTTTTGTATCGGATAGGTTTTTTACAGTCGTCTTCATTTGACTAAGTATAACAGATTGCAGGCGACTTGGCTAATGCTCTACCTCTCGGCAAAGAAATGTACAACCTCATCGAGACCCAACTTCTTTTCCTCGCCTGTTACGATATCCTTCAGTGTGTAGACATTATCATGCACTTCGGTTTCACCAACAAACATAACAAACGGCACGTTTAACTTTGCGGCAGCTTTTATCTGTTTATCAAGTTTACGGTCTGTCACGTCTACCGCTACGCGAAAGCCTGCACTACGTAAGCGAGACGCCACTACCATAGCGCTATTCATCGTTTCGCCAATAGCGATCAGGGCAAGATCAATATGGGAGGTCGTTTTCGGCAACAGCTGGTGAGTCGTCAAAAAGAGTTCCGTCGTCGTTAGGCCCGGCGCCATACCAACCGCGCTGATTGACTCAACACCAAACAGGCCCACAAGGCCATCGTAGCGACCGCCGCCAAAAAGCGAACGGTTATTCTCGGGATCGGTATCAAAGACTTCAAAGACCGTACCCGTGTAATAATCGAGACCGCGCATAAGTGTAATATCAAAGACGGCATTATGTACGCCAAGATGCTCAAGCAGTGTAAATAGTTCGCGTATCTCTGTTGTCGCACTACTCTCGAGAATCTCGGGTGGTAAATCAGCCATAGAACGTGCATGTAGGAGTGCGTCAACCTTATCGCGACGAGTCCGGTCGACATCATCGGCAAAAATAGCGTCGAGCTGTTCATAAAACACTTCTTCAGGGAGCTTATTTTTGCGATCAAGCAGTTTGATCATTGTGCTCGCCTGGACGGTATCAAGCCCTAAGTATTGTGCCATCATAAAATTGATAAGTTTGCGGTTATTTACCTTGATCGTAAACATATCGTCCGTCGCACCAAACCGATGCAACAGCTCAGCCGCCATACTAATCATTTCAGCCTCGGCAGCGGCACCCTCGGCACCAAACAGGTCAACGTTGAGCTGCCAAAACTCGCGTTCACGACCACGCTGCGGACGCTCGTAGCGCATGAAATTGGCAATACTAAAGAGTCGCGCTGGATAGGCCAATTCTTGACGACGACCAGCCACCAAACGACTGATGCTCGGTGTCATTTCAGGACGAATCGCGACCGTGCGGCCGCCGCGATCGGTGAACACATAGGTTTGCTCATCTGCCAGCTCTTGACCACTTTTTGCCTCGTAGATATCGAGCGGCTCAAGCAGCGGTGTGCCGTACTCTTGATAGCCAAATTGTTCGACAACCGTACGCCAGGTATTAAAAATATAATTCTGAATCGCTTTGTCTTCAGGATAGTAGTCGCGGGTGCCTTTGTAAGCTTGGGTTGATAATGCGCTCATTACCGGTAATTGTCGCATGTTTCTCTAGTGGTTGCAAGAAGACCATCACTCCTCTACTGGCATCGCCGTCTCTTCCACCGGTTTACGCATAATCGTTTCGTGCGTTGTGATCGTATCGGTCGTTATATAAAGCTTAGTGTCCGTGCCGTCTTCTCGAAACATTGGCCGTAATCGCTCAAGCAAGAAGCTCCTACTTAAACCTTCTCGTAGACGCAGAGTAGGATACTCAACATACACTAATTCACCTGATAATGCGGCTGACGCTTGTGGATGCTCGCAAGTTGGTATCGTATCGAGAATACGACGAGCTTCGCCAATAAGTTCAGGAGGAGAAATAGCTGTAAAGACGAGTCGACTACGCGTCCCCTTATGACTTGCACTCTCAAACCCAACTCGATGGCTAAAAACGATCGGTCGGTGCGGCAATTCCTGAAAGGCTTTCGTTGCCTTATAAACCGTCCCATTACGATTGTATTCGTTCAGATAATAATCATCTCCGAGCAGTACCCGTCGCCGCCAAGATTTAAATAAAAAAGCCGCTCGCAGCGACTCTTTCAAAGCATCATTGAGGTGTATATCAAGCAAATTAACAAGCTCATCACGGAGCGCCTCACTCGGAGTGAAGGTTTCCCTCACCTCTATTATTGGTATGACGGGGACTTCTTCGCGCATGTACCATGATAGTAGCACATTCTCCTACGCGAGCACATGTTGTTGCGCCCAAGCATACAGCACAATCCCCGATGCCACCCCAACATTGACCGAACGGGTGCTGCCAAACTGCTCAATGGCCACCATCTGCTCGCTAGCGGCTACCATTTCGGGTGATAAACCCGGACCTTCCCCGCCAAAAACCAGCGCTGATCGTTTTGGTAATGTTGTTTTCGCGAGCGGGACCGCACCCGGGAGATTATCGATCGCAATAATATGCCGATCACCAACTGCACTTACGAAATCATCAACCGTCTCGTGGTGAAAAATATGGAGATATTTATCGGTCACCATCGCGCCGCGGCGATTCCAGTGACGTTTGCCGATAATGTGGACTGCCGCCACATTAAACGCATTGGCATTACGCACAATCGTACCAATGTTCATATCGTGTTGCCAATTTTCGATAGCGATATGCAGATCGTTGCGATGCGCGTCGAGGTCGGCCGTAATTGCTTCCACTGTCCAGTAGCGATATTTGTCGAGGACATTGCGCCGATCACCATTTGCAAGCAATTCCTGATCATACTGCGAACCAGTTGGCCACGGCTCAGGATGCGGACCAACACCAATCGATTGTTCTGTCATAGTAATCATTATAGAGGATTACTGCACGGATGATGTCAGCCTGGCGATACTCTCCAGCGCCTCATGCAAGAAACCGCGTCGTTTCCAATCCCCTGGCTCAATTTTGGTTGAATCGTTCATATTCCTTTGCTGTACTTTGACGAGGTCGGCGACAACACCTTTGTCGTACAAAACTATGACGGTTTCTTGGTCAAGCTGAAATGAGCGCATATCCATATTGCTCGAGCCGACGACGGCAATATCATCATCAATCGTGACGTGTTTAGCATGGAGCAGTACCGGTTCGTTGTGCAGATAAATATGTACGCCTTCTTTGAGTAGCTGGGCGTAGTATGAGCGCTGGGCGTGGCCAACCATCCATTGATCGATCGCCGCAGAGTTAATGATCGACACCGTGACGCCACGTTTAATTGCTGCAATCACCGCAACAAGAAGCGCCTCATCGGGGACAAAATAGGGGTTCGTAATCACCACTCGCCGCTTCGCCGCGTAGAGCAACGACACAAACAGCTGCAAATTATTATCGTGGTCATACGACGGACCGCTCGGCAGCAACTGCGCGAGGACACCCTTCTCTTTCACAACAACTTCCACCGGTCGGGCAAACTTCTCCAATGCGACTCCCGTTTCACTAAACCAATCGGCGGCAAAAATCGCACCACACTGACTCACAACCGGTCCTTTCACACGAACCACCAGCTCTTCGTAGCGAATATCGTCGTGGCGCTGATAGGTCGATTCGATTAAATTAATTGAGCCAATATAGCCCACCTCTCCATCAACCACCACAATTTTGCGATGATTACGCAAATCCGGCCGATTATACTGCCGCGGTATCAAGCTAATAGGTAGCAGCTTGTGCCACGTCACGCCAATACGCGTCAACTCGCGGGTCATCTGATGATAACTGTGATATTTATGCGTGCCGAGACTATCAAACAGCATATAGACTTCGACGCCCCGTTTGACAGCGGCCTCAAGCGCACCAAAAAACGGCTTGGTCGTATCATCCAGCGCCACAGCATAAAACTCGAGATAGACGTATTCCTTCGCGTGTTTAATTCGCTTAATCATATCATGCAAAATCTCTTCATAACCAGGCAGCACCTTTACCTTATTACCACGTAGGGCTGGCATTTTCCCCAAAGATTGATTTTGCTTTATAAGTGGCATGTAACGTTGAAAATCCAATTCACTCAAACCAAGCGGTACATCGGCCGCCGTTTTTGTCGCGGTGCCAATGAGGCCGTCGATCGTCCGTTGCATCGCACGACGTGTACGTGATAGTTTCGGACTTCCAATGATAAAAAACAATATGATACCTGGAATCGGAATCAATGAAATTGCCAGAATCCAAGCCATGGCCGCCACCGGCTTACGATCACGCGGTATATAGAGCAGCGCCCATATGATAATGAGCCAGTTCACGACAAACAGTATGGCGCCAACAATATTCATGTAGCATCTAGTGTACCACGCCACTAGAGGTGCGCAACCACTGGACGAGAGACGGTGTTCCGCTTGGTTTTTCCGGCAACAAAAAAGGCCCCATCATAGGGACCTACTCTGCGTGGTACGCGAGAGAAGACTCGAACTTCCACGTCCCGAAGGACACTAGCACCTGAAGCTAGCGCGTCTACCATTCCGCCACTCGCGCACATATTGTTAAAGCGCTTAGCACGTCTACGACCATCATAGAACGCCACTCGCGCACATATTGTTCACTGCACTGGCCGTCTACCAATATCGTAGAGCGACCTGGCGCATTACTCAATCATACTGGTTGAACGCTCGTTTTTCAAGCTAGGCGTCAGCGCCCGGTAGATGATCTGCAAGTAATGTCGGCTGATATTCCGAACGAAGCTGTGGCACGAGATCTTTCAAAGGGACGATTTGTTTTACGCCGGGGTTTAAGATACCATATGGGTCGAAGACAGCTTTGATGTCTTGATAGAGCTGCTGTTCGGCTTCATCGAGTTGACGCAGCGCAAATGGTGCCTTCACGCGGCCCTCGCCCGCTTCACCGATCAAATGACCGCCACAGCTTGCCACAATGGCCGCGTACTCATCGAGTAGCTTAAAGATTAATTGCTTGTGACTTACTTTCCTGAGCTGCAACTGCGGTCGGGCATACCATGTATTATCGATGACGCGTCCCGAAAGCGGCAAGGCCACATGATATTTCTGTGCCAATGCGACAACCGCCACCGAAAATTCTTCGAAGCGCTCATGCGGCACGTAGGCGCCGTCGACAATCGGCGGAGCCGACACCTCGCTCGCCTCTGGCGATAATGAAAAAGCAACGACATTACGAATCGCTAGCAGGTTTTCTACTGCATCTGGCTCCGAAGCTGTCACCGTCACAGCGCCAAAGGGTTCTAAATCACGCAGACTCCGCTTGAGCTTCTTAGCACGAGCGTGATCATTAAACTCATCAAAGCCAAATATAAGCACCGCGCCGACTGATCCACCCGCTGTCACGGCATCTTCATAAAATCGGTACTTTTTCCCAAGAGCGTCTGCGTCTACAAAGAGAGAACCATCAATGATATCCAAAAAGGCCGGTTCATGACGCAGCAGTACCTCGATAGCGTCACGCGCTCTTGCATATGTTTCAAATGCCGCCACCGCCACGTGATTGGTCGTGCTGAAATAATCTGCCTTCATAATGAGCTCAGACACAATACCGAGCGTACCCTGGCTACCGAGGAAAAGCGGCGTCAAATCAAACGAACCATCCTTTTGTTTCACCTTAGCGATGCCGCTATAGCCGACATTGTCGCGCATGTCCGGCGCAATGGCATCAATCACACCAAGGTTGTCCATGATAAGGCCATCGATTTTACGATAAATTTCGCCCTCAAAACTCTGCTGACCCTTACGGGCGTTTAGTTCGCGGCGGCTAATCCGACCTGTCTGCAACACATCACCATTGGCAAGTACTACTTCGAGTTGGTGAACCCACTGGTCGGTTGCGCCATAGCGACCCGAAAGCTCACCGCTGGCGTTGTTGGCAACCGCACCGCCAACCGTGCTATACGCTGCCGAATCGGGGTATGACGGAATCCGCAGACCATGAAGCGACAGCGCGTCGTTGACCGTCTTGAACGTTACGCCAGGCTGCAAACGGAGTAACTTTTGTTTGCTATCAAGTTCAAAAATGGTATTGAAGTGTGTCGGAGTGGAAATAATGATCCCCTTCCCAATTGCCGCACCCGTCTGATCGCTACCGCCACCCCTAGCCGTCAGTGGCAAGACATGGCCTTTTTCAGCCAACTGCCACGCAAAACGGGCGATTTTACGAATATCATTGGTCGCACGAGGGTATGCAATCATTTCTGGCGCAATCGTAAGGACGCTGGCGTCAGTGGCGAAGCGCTCCCGAACAGCCCGGCTTGCAATCACCTCTCCCAAGATATGCTCATTTAAGTACTGTGAAACTTTACTCATAGACTTTCTGACCCCATAGATTTTCTCATACGTTTGTATTTATCATAGCATAAGCTTCGTGATTTGCCCTATGAAGGTTTCAGCGATAGTAGTAGCCGTGTAGTTAAGTATCATTCGATGGAATTATCATGCGAGGCCAACTCATAGGTATTTGACTTATCGATAAAAGACGCCTCTATGTCATCACAGATATAAAGAATGCGGCTTCTACTGCCGTAACTGATTGCCCCGGCAATATTTTTTTGCTATAGTAGCGAGGTTAGGCGCGAGTGGTGGCTGCGATTTGATAATTGTAGACGCGCTAGCGTGAACGAAATATATGCGCGAGTGGTGGAATTGGTAGACACGCTAGCCTTAGGAGCTAGTGCCTTCGGGCGTGCTGGTTCAAGTCCAGTCTCGCGTACCAAAGCAAAAAGAGTCCATTCGGACTCTTTTTGCTTTGGTACTAAAAAAGACGCTAGGCGCCTTCTCGGCGGTAAAAGGTGAGACTTGCATTTCCGTATCTGCGATTGTCCACCACAACAATTCCCATTTCGGTCAAAGTCTCACCTCTACCTGGGTGCGATAATAGCATAAGCGCTCCAGGATTTAAATGATGAAATAATTTCGAGACTGTGGATAACTGCATATCATGGTATGGCGGATCGACGAAAATCAGATCAAACAGATCGTCTGGATTGTTTTTCGACCAGGCGTTAACACTAGCCTCAATCAGTTTTACCCGATCACCGCAGCCGAGCGTCTCGGCATTCTTTTTCAAGATTTTTGCCGCCAGCCGATCGCGCTCGATAAAGGTCACTTGCTTCGCCCCGCGACTCAGCGCCTCAAAACCCAGGCTTCCCGTACCGGCAAACGCATCGAGCACAACCGCATCTGGTAGATCCGCCGCAATCATATTAAACAGCGCCCCTCTCACCCGTTCGCTCATAGGATGCGTGCGATCATTGTCGGGTGCGTCAATTTTGCGGCCGCCATACATGCCGCTAATCAGTCGAACGTTCACGCGACTTTCTCGGCAAGAATGACTGCTTGGTACCACGCTAAGGTGACAGCTTTAATTATTTCCGGAATCAGCACTCTGCGGGTTTCATTGGCCAGATGACGCGTCCAACCATTATTGCTGAATTCGTCATACATACCCATATCGTCAATTTTGCGGAGCGTCGTGAGGAACGTTTCTTCGAAGCCATTTTTTTCGAGCGCTCTAAACTCATCATCCGTTGGGCTGGCATCATCAAACTTATGCGGCGCAATCGTCGTCGCAACGCCCCATTCAAACAAAATATGCGTTGTAAACACGCCGCCCGCGCCCCAGTACTGCCAGTTTTTGGAAATGGTATCGCGCCGGTTTTTGCCACGAATGATATTTTTATCTTTTATCGTAATACGCTCAGTGTGCGCCTTGCCCCACAACTCTTCGATTTTATCGCCAAGGGGGAAATGGTGGGCTGGTGTCAAACCGTCAACAACCGCATGCGCCAACCAGGCAGCTTCAAAGGCACTGCGTTCATGATTGTCATCAGCAAGCGCCCTAGCAAGGTTTTGAATATGATCGTGCATCATACCAAGCAGTGCGCGGTCATTTGGTTTTTTTGGATCGATGTAGTGCCAAGGTTCATCCTTGGCTGGGCTTTTGCGTTTGATGCCATCAGGACCATTGAGGCCCTCAAAATGAAGGATTTCATGACCAGTCGGAAAATAAAGCGTTTTTGGTACGCGTGGTTTCAGATGTCTGTGAGCAATCCGATCAATTTTTTGATGGACACCAACGACACGGCCAGATTTGATACGAAATGTTGTTCCGGAATACATATGCCGCTTCGCTTTTATAGGACAAACCTTCGGTTTTTCCTATCGCGCCGAGAACGAAATAAATTCGTTCATCGGGCTGTGCTTTTCCCTTCCGCTACTCGTTATCCTGAGATTGAGCTTTAGTTTAATGTCGTTAGCCGCTGGTACTGCTGTACCTGCTGGGCTAGTTCTTTATATTCTAGCAGGTTAAGGCCGCTCTTGGCGAACCATTGCGCTTGTTTTTGCGCTCGGGCAATGAGTTTCGTATCGGCGAGCGTAGCGATTTGCAGATTCAGCGCACCATGCTGCGAGCGACCATAAATCTCACCCGGACCGCGCAGCTTGAGGTCAACTTCCGCGAGGTAAAAGCCATCGTTCGACTTCTCCACTTCGCGCAAGCGCTGGCTCGGTTTGCTACTATCGCTCATCACTAAGTAACAGTAACTCTGATGCGATGAGCGTCCAACCCTACCGCGCAACTGGTGCAGCTGTGAAAGGCCAAACCGATCGGCGTTTTCGATAATCATGACAGTGGCATTGGGCACGTCAACGCCAACTTCGACAACTGTCGTACTGACGAGAATGTCCAGCTCGCCGTTTGAAAACTGCATCATGACAGCGTCTTTTTCGTCGGACTTCATCTTGCCGTGGAGTAAGCCAATGCGACGATGTTTAAACACTGAGTTCTGCAGTTTCTTATACTCCGTTTGCACGCTTTTAATTTCGTTATCCGGATTATCGTCAATCAAACTACAGATGACGTAGGCTTGCCGGCCAGCTGCCAGCTCCTTATCGACATTCTCATAGAGTTGCGCCTGACTGTTGGGTGACCAAATCTTCGTAGCAATCGGCTTGCGACCCTTTGGCAGCTCGTTTAAAATCGAAACATCCAGCTCGCCGTACACTGTCAGGGCCAAACTGCGCGGAATCGGCGTTGCCGTCATGGCGAGCAAGTGCGGCATATGATAGGATTTAGCGAGCAAGGCCTGCCGCTGCGCCACACCAAAACGATGTTGTTCATCAATCACCACAAAACCAAGTTTATGAAACGTAACTGTTTCTTGAATGAGCGCGTGCGTGCCGACAACCACATCAACTGTGCCGTTTATGATCTGCTCGTACAGCGTTTTACGCGCACTACCTTTCACACTACCAGTGAGAAGTCCAACCGTGACGCCAAAGGGCTGTAATAATGTTGAGAGTGGGCGGCGTGTTGCGACGCCAAAATCTCCGTCGGCGCCATCAACGCCGACTGAAAACCCTGACTCGCCGCCTGCCGAGCCGCCAGTCCAGCAACCACGGTTTTACCTGAGCCAACATCGCCTTGCAGCAGTCGGTTCATCGGCACGGCTCGCTCAAAATCTTGGATGATTTCCCAGGCAGCACGTCGTTGCGCCCCTGTGAGCTCAAATGGCAACTGTACTACAAACTCTTTGACGACGGCTTGCTCAAACGGGATATGCCAACCTTCGAGCTTCGCATTCTCCTGACGATTCAATTGGCTGGCGAGTAACAATTGAAATAGCTCTTCAAAACCAAGCCGCTCACGCGCCGCTTGTATGTCGCCAGTAGTTTTGGGAAAGTGCATGCCCAACACCGCCTCTGAGCGCGACAACAACTTCTCATTTTTCACAATCTGCTGGGGCAACGTTTCTGGCAACATCGTCATCAGCGGTCGTAGCTCAGAGAGGATCTTGCGAACCAACTGGCTTTTAAGACCCTTGACCGCACGGTACACGGGCAATAAACGGTCGGTTTGCACCGGCATGTCGCTGACTTTTTCGGCACTCGGATTGGTCAGCTGGTATTTGTTGTAGTTAAATTCAAATTCACCCGAAAAATAAAACTCCTCGTCGCCTGCCAGCTGCGTGGTGCGATATGGCTGATTAAACCACACGGCATTTAGCTTGCCGCTATCGTCCACGAGCGTTGCAGTCGTAATGCGTAAACCGCGCCGCACCGGCCGGGTGGAAATCTTCTCACAGCGGGCCTTAATCGTCATCTTACCCGGGTGGATATCGGCAATCTTGACCACTTCTGAAAAATCCTCATGTGCACGTGGCAAAAAATGTATCAGATCATCAACCGTCCGCAGCCCAGCCGCCGCCAACTGCTCGGCCGTTTTTGGCCCCACACCCTTCACTTTCTCCAAAGACGAGACGAGATTCATATTCTTAGTGTAACAACTACGTTACGAGACCGCCAGAATACCTTCGAGTACCAGCGCCGTGTCCTCCCAACGTTCGACAGCGATGCTTTCAATTCCAAAGGCTTTGACCGGATAGTCATTGCCGCCCTCTTGCAGTTTGTCGCCAATAAACAGGATATCGTCCTTACTAAGGTCAAGCGCTTCCAGAAGCTTTTTCATACCATAGGCTTTGTCGATGCCAATCCGTGTGATGTCCACACTGGTCGAACCACCCAAGCGCACTTCAAGGTCAGGCAGAGCATCAGCTACCCGCTGGCGGAGCACTTGTTTTGCCTCGGCATGCTTGTCTGCCCACTCGTACTTCTTATCGGCTGGTGCTTCTTGCCCAAGTGCAGAATAGGTTACCTGACTACCACGATCTTCGATAATGGCGCCGTAGGGGTTTTCTTCCCATAAGCCAACCGCTTTGGCTTCTCGTTCAAGTGCCGCAATAATGGTTTCTTTTTCGTCATCTGTTAAATCCTCAGCGTATTGCTGTTGCCAGTTTTCGGCTATTTCGTCATAACGAAAATAACGCGTGCCACAAGTTGGCATGAGGTGAAGTCGTGAGAGTTCACGACTCGACGCTTCCAGCCGATCAACAACCTGGCGCTTAAATTGGTCAAACTTTCCGCCCGAAATAATACAAACATCGTAGTTTTGAAGGAGTCGTACGAGCAATCCGCTCATGCGGTCCGAAACGGGTGATTTGGTGACGGCAAGCGTGTCGTCGAGGTCAAAGGCAATAACATGTTTTGTCATATAACTATTGTAACAAACGTTATCGGACGAGTACGAAGCTGTTTTTGCCTTTTTTGATAAGACTTAGCTCGTGCAATTCTTGGTCCTCAGTCGTTTTGGTGCCGTTGACCGTAATCGCACCAGCCTGCATAAGTCGGCGAGCTTCACTATTACTAGGAGCTGTGCCCGTCTCGACCAAGCTTTCAACCACTGTTTTTCCAAGCGACGTGGTAGGAATTTCATACGAGAGCGCATCGAGATCAGCCGCGTCGAGCTCATGAAAATCACGCGTTCCAAACAATACATCCGTGACACGCATGACGCTTTCAGTTCGCTCCTGCCCATGCACGAGTTTAGTTACCTCGTAGGCCAGTGTTTTTTGCGCCTCACGGGCGCCAGGATTTTCCTGTTGCTTGGCAGCGAGTATTTCAATTTCTTCCTTCGGCAGAAGCGTGTAGATCTTGGCATAATCAATAACACCTTCGTCGTCGACGTTCAACCAAAACTGGTAAAACTGATACACGCTGGTTTTGGTCGGGTCGAGCCAGATCGCGCCGCCCTCACTCTTACCAAATTTCACGCCAGTTGCCTTATTAATAACAAGTGGCGTCGAATAAATATTTGCCTCAACACCTTCAATTCGGCGAATCAACTCCACGCCCGCAATTGAATTACCCCATTGATCCGCGCCACAAACTTGCAGTGTCACGCCATGTTCTTGGAACAAATGTAGGAAGTCGTAGCCTTGAATGAGCGCGTAGCTAAATTCAGCGTAACTAATGCCTGAACCATCTTCGCCGAGGCGTGACTGGACAAACTCTCGTCCAAGCATCTGACTCAATGGCACGTTTTTACCGACAGTCCGCAGAAAATCGAGATAATTGATATCTTTGAACCAATCGTAATTATCAACAATCTGAAAATCTTTTCCGGCAAAAACCGTTTTGTACTGCGCAGCGATGCCGGCTTTGTTTTTCGCAATTTCATCAAGCGTCTTGAGATTACGCTCATCTTTCTTGCCGTCCGGATCACCAATCATTCCCGTGGCGCCACCAACCAGTAACGTCGCCTTGTGGCCATGATCAATAAAATGACGCACCATCATGGCCGCCGCCAAATTACCGATCGTCATGCTGTCGGCACTCGGGTCGACACCCCAGTAAAAAGAGATCGGCTCACCGTCAAGAGCTGATAAATCGCTGAAGGTCGTTTGGTTGACGAACCCGCGCCACTGTAATTCTTCGGAAAGCTTCATAGGGTCTCCATGTTTTTATCGGTTGTTATCTGTTAGTATAGCAGATTTCGCACCTTTATTCATACGAATTAATGCTATAACCATACTGCGTATGGCTGTAGCATCTCCCCGTTCGATAAAAGTAGCGAGCTACTTTTCTACTCACTTCATCGTGCTATAATAGAAAGCAATACTGCTTATGGGAAATATCTAATCGTGGCCAAAAAACCTACCAAATCACGCAATATGAGCGTGTACGCCAATTTGTCGCATAAACGCAAAACCAGGAAGGACTCGGCTGCTCGAAAACGTGCCGAGTATCTGGCGACTCTCCCTAAAGATCCTGTCAAGCGCTTCCTCTATCATCTTCAGCCGAAACGAGTCGCCCAGTATTGGTTTAGTAAACGCGGCCTCATTATGGCGGCAAAAATTGTCGGTACAGCCATTCTACTCGTCGTATTGTTGGTGGGAGGCTTGTTTGCCTATTACCGCAAAGATCTTGACCAGATCCGACCCGGTGAGCTCGCTAAGCGCGTTCAAACCACCGTCACGACATATCTCGACCGTAACGGCCAAGTCCTGTGGGAAGACAAGGGTGATGGTAACTATAAGCTCGTTGTCGCTAGTAACGAGATTAATCCTCTTATGAAAGAGGCGACAGTCGCAATTGAAGACAAAGACTTTTATAAGCACGGCGGCATTAGTCCTGCTGGTATCGTCCGGGCCGGACTCGCCAACCTTACGGGTGGCGATACACAAGGTGGTTCTACCTTAACCCAACAGCTTGTGAAGCAGGTTTTCTTTGCCGACCAAGCCTCGGACCGAGGTCTGGGTGGTATTCCGCGTAAGATTAAGGAAGCGATTCTCGCTGTTGAAGTTGAGCGCATGTACGACAAAGATCAAATCCTGACGCTCTACCTTAATGAATCACCATATGGCGGTCGTCGTAACGGAGTCGAATCGGCCGCGCAAACCTACTTTGGTAAATCAGCCAAAGACCTGACACTGCCTGAAGCGTCGTTGCTCGCTGCCATCCCACAAAACCCCTCAACCTTCGACCCCTATAATGTCGCCGGTAATGAAGCTCTTATTACCAGGCAACACCAAGTCCTCGACGACATGGTCAAGCAAGGTATGATCAAACAATCTGACGCCGACGCCGCCAAGAAAGTAGCCATTCTCGACACCATCAAACCAGTCTCGACCCAATACGAAAATATTAAAGCCCCGCACTTCGTCCAAATGGTCCGTAGTGAGCTCGAATCGGAGCTCGGCAAGGCAACGGTTGGTAAAGGCGGTCTTACAGTGAAAACAACCTTGGACCTACGTGTTCAAGATAAACTCCAGAGCGCTATGGATGATATGTTCAAGTCATATGTACCAGCCTACGCCGGCTTTACTGATGCAGCCGCGACGGTTGAAGATTCTCAGACCGGCCAGATTATCGCATTAATGGGCAGTCGTGACTTCAATTACCCTGGTTTTGGTCAAAATAACGCCGCCCTCGACTATATTCAGCCAGGATCATCAGTCAAACCGTTCGTCTATAGCCAACTCTTTAAGGGTAACTATGGCAGCGGTACGATTCTGCCAGACGTTAATATTGATGCGCTATATGGTGCGCAATTGCGCGATGCCGACCGCCAGTTCAAAGGTAACATGACAGCTCGTGATGCCCTCGCCCAGTCTCGAAATATCCCAGCAGTCGAGGCAATGTCCATAGCCGGTATTCAGCCTACTATCGATAATATACGGACCATGGGCGACACCTACTACTGTACCCGTGGCCAAGAAAAACAAGCTGGCCTATCTGCCGCCATTGGTGGCTGTACGACCCGCATGATCGACCACGTCAATGCCTACGCAACACTTTCTAACATGGGCGTGTATCACCCAGAAACAAGCATTCTTGAGGTTAAAAATAGTCAAGGTGAGATCCTTAAACAATGGAAAGACGACAGCAAAAAAGTACTTGATCCACAAATCGCGTACATTGTCGGTGACATGCTCCACGACGAAAATGCCCGTAAGCCACTCATCGGCAGCTACACCACTGGTTATATTATCCCCGGCGTGGCGACCGGCACCAAGACGGGTACGAGCGACCTCGGTGGTTACGCCAAAGATATCTGGATGATGAGCTACAGTCCCGTCCTCTCGATGGGTGTATGGCTCGGTAACCCTGATACACAATTACTTAAGCAAGGTAACTCCTCACTACCAGGACCAATCGTAGCGTCCGTCATGCAATATGCACATCAGCTTTATGCCCAAGAGGGTAAATATACACCCAACGCCTGGCTGAAGAAACCAAACGGTATCCAAACAATTAACGGCGAGCTCTACCCTTCATGGTACGACAAAACGAAGGGTGTTACACAGGTCAGTATGACCTTTGATAAAGTATCGAAAAAACTTGCGACCGACGCCACGCCAGATGCCGCGAAAGTAGTTCTCACAGTGACGAAATCGACGAACCCAATTACAAAAAAGGATATATACATAGCGCCCGACGGCTACGACGCCACACAGAATGACGACGTTCACAAGTCAACCGACGTCAAACCATCACTTGTTTCCGTCGATCAGTCGGGTAGCGGCAAGAAATGTACCGTGACAGTTAATGTGAAGCAAGGCACTTATCCGCTTGCGACCGTCGATGTCTCGATTGATGGCACGTCGATTGGTTCACAATCGGTTACGAGCAATGGTGCGGTTGACTTTGATTGCTCCAGCGCCCCGTCTGGTAGCCAAACGATCACCGCAACCGTCACCGACAGCGTCTACTACACCTCCAGCGAATCAATTCCCTATAAATAGCAGGTGGATTTACACAAAATATACCCCGTTCATGACGGGGTATATTCATACGTACAGCTCTTCGCTTACTGCTTATTCACGAGATCAATCAAGGCTGCCTCAGTATTCTTTGACGAGCGGACGCGTGGTGATTTGCGTGAGCGCTGTTGCTGCGGCTGGTTCTGTCGTTGTTCTGTCTTTTGTTGATCACGCGGTTGGACTCGTCGTTTCGACGGTACGGCGACAGTAACATTTTCTACCGGTTTACGGCCGTCGGTCTTTGGCTTAGCCTGGCGCGGCTCAGACGCCGTTTCAACCCGGCGCGCAAACATCATTTTGCCAGCGGCAGTTTGCAAACTTCGGATAAATTCAATTTCCACGGTTTGGCCAATGTAGTTATTGGCATGTTCCACCACCACCATAGTGCCGTCACCAAGGTGCCCAATTGCTTGATGATTGTCCTGACCCTTTTGCGTTAATTCCAGCAGCATTCGTTCGCCGGGAAGATATGCCATACGTAAACTTTTAGTCAACTCGTTTACATTCAAGACTTTGATGCCTTCAACCACAGCTACTTTATTGAGGTTGTAGTCGATGGTACAAATCGAACCGTGATATTGCTTGGCAAGCTTCAGCAATCGTTCATCAACACCTTCTTCAGCTTTGCTGCCATCTTGAAAGATCGAGATGTTGAGCCCTTCCATATGTTGCAACTCCGACACAACATCGAGACCATGGCGAGCCCGAGCGCGCTTTTCGTTATCGGCATGGTCAGCTAAAAATTGTAGCTCACCAATCACACTTCGTGGAATTTGCAATTCACTGCTAATAAATCCGGATTCAGCCACCGCGATAATGCGGCCGTCAATCAAAACCGATGTGTCAACGAAGACAGGATTCGTTTGCTTACGCATTGGCGATCGCCACGCGGTTCGTGCTGTTAGATACGTGACCTCCGCCAGTACGACGAATAGGACAATGATAATAAATAGTTCCATAATTTTCCTTATTTTTGTAAATAATCGATGAGCGCCGTGCGCAGATCACCGACACTGGTAATAAATGCATCTTGTTTGGTACTTTTTGGCGCAATTGCGTGTTTGAAGCCAAGTTTTTTGGCTTCGGCGATACGACGATCCGCCCCCACGACACTACGTACCTCGCCACCAAGCCCAACCTCACCAAACACCACCGTATCCTCATCGAGCTTGCGCCCCGCAGCCGCACTGGCGACCGCCATGCAGACCGCCAAGTCGGCCGCCTGATCCCCCAGTCTCAAGCCACCCACAACATTAATATAAATATCTTTATCGGATAAATTCAGTTTTGTCCGGCGCTCAAGCACTGCAATGAGCAAGTTAAGGCGGTTCAGGTCAAACCCAGAGGCGGTACGTTTAGGATACCCGAAACTAGTCGGATTGACAAGCGCCTGAATCTCGACGAGTAGCGGGCGTGTACCTTCAAGCGTGGCGAGTACTACTGACCCATCAGCATTTTGACGTTCCGCGAGCAGTGCCGCTGAGGGGTTTTGAACCACACGTAGACCCTCTTCAACCATCTCAAAAATAGCCGCTTCACTGGTTGAGCCAAACCGGTTCTTGACCGCCCGTACAATTTTAAAACCGCCATAGCGATCGCCTTCAAACTGCAACACCACATCGACCAAGTGCTCAAGCACCTTTGGGCCGGCAATACTGCCTTCTTTGGTCACGTGGCCAACTAAGATCACAGCTGCGCCCGATTCTTTAGCGGCCCGGATAATGACATTGCTACTGTTGGTAATTTGACTCACGGTGCCCGGCGCGCTAGTAATTTCATCAAGGCTCAAGGTCTGAATCGAATCGACAATCACTAACTTATATGTACCACTTCGGATTGTCGCCGCGATATCATCCGCACTGGTACTGGATACGAAGCTCAGCTCCTCACTCGCCGTTGCACCGAGTCGTTCCGCTCGCAGCTTCACTTGATTGGCACTTTCCTCACCGCTGGCGTAGAGCACCGGCACGCTATTTGCAATATGAGCAGTAACTTGCAGAAGTAGTGTACTCTTACCGATTCCCGGCTGGCCGGCAAGCAAAATGACGCCGCCGGGTAAAATACCACCACCCAATACATCATTGAAGTCATTAACGCCCGTGTCGAGCCGTGTAGTCCCTTCGCCGGATTGGATCGAGGCCATAGTCTGCGGCACTAACACTCGTCCACTGCTCGCACTCCGGGCAACGGCCGACTTACCGCTTGAGGCGACGACTTCTTCCACCAACGTATTCCACTCACCACAGTTATCACATCGGCCTGTCCATTTCGAGTAGCGAGCACCACAGTTTTGACAGATAAATTGAGTTTTTGCTTTAACCATTCTATTTAAGTATACCACTCCGAAGTAGCCGTCTATTAAGCAAGGCGGCCGGAGCATACCATATCATTACGATGCGCTCTACAACTAAAGAGATGGAGCTGGCGCGAGCTTACTATCGATACTACGATTGAGCGTCTCTGATTGGCCAACGACAGCCTGGTATTGTGCATAGAGCTCTTGATACGTGGCAACGTCGGCATTAACCGCGCTCCGCTGACTGTCAAGCGCGTTAATGCGCGCTATCAGAGCTGATCGCTCGGCATCAAAGTCCCCTTGCGATTTGAAACCGTTCGCCGCTGCCTGGTTGTTAAATGCTTGGATATCAGCGTTGAGCCGGGCGACGGCATCATTGTACCGCTGAGTCTCTGTTGCAATCTGCGCTTGCAATGCCGTCAGTTGCTGAGCCAACGCGTCTTTTTTAGCGCTGAGCTGTGTAAACAACGAGTTATAAGCATCATGAAGATTCACTAAGGCCTGACGGTTAGTGAAATACTGACTATAATACGACTCAAGATCCGGACTAATGGTATGCACCTCTGTACCGATAATTGAATGAAGTTCATTATCGCGCTCGCCCGGCTCAGTGCGTGCATAAATTGCCATACGATCCGAAAAGTCTTTGTCATCTTTGAGCTTAGCATACTCAGCCTCGAGCAAATTATTCACATGTTGTCGCTCTATCGGATTCAATCGCTCGTAGGCGGCATGAAGCATTTCGTGGGCAGCTGTTGTTTCTTTGATACCATCGAGACGCGAATCCGTCACATTGTAGATGTAAATTTGCTCGTGCGTATAACAACCAAGCACCGCCGTGCTCTGCTCAACGCTGGTGCAGTCTTTGTTGAAAGCGGTCGCATCTTCAACAGCCGGCTGTGATGCGTAAAAGATAAACGTACCTTCACGAGATAGCTGTGTCCGGTTCGCCAGCGTTGTTACCTCAGACGTTGGGTGATACTGCCATACGATAATCTGATCGATAACGTACTGACGATGGAGAAACAGCCACAAGGCAGCACAACCCAATACCACAACAAGGGCGAACGCAACAATTTGCGAAAGGAGACTACGCTTCGTGGGAGACGTCAATCGAGAGCTCGCCTTTCTTTGCACCGACCATCAGCACGCTACCTTTTTCGTAGGCGCCCGATAATATACCGTCAGCCAAGCTGTGTTCAAGTTCATCTTGAATTGCCCGGCGCAGCGGCCGCGCGCCAAATTTCTCATCATAGCCAAGCTTGATAATATGACGTTTGGCCGACGGTTTAATCACCAGGTGGATACCTTTACGAATCAGGCGCTGTTGCAACTCTTCAATGAGATTGTCAAATATTTTGCCGATTTCACGTGGCGTTAGAGCACGGAAGGTGACAATGGCATCAAAACGATTGATAAGCTCGGGGCGCATAACTTTCGAAAGCGCCTCAAGCGCCGCTTCGGCGTTTTCGTCGTGAACTTCATCGAGTTTCTTAGCGTCAGACTTGGAACTGGCGTGGAAGCCAAGGTTCGACTCTTTCATCATCCGCTCGGCACCGAGGTTGCTCGTCAATATCACGATCGTATTACTGAAGTCGACGCTGCGACCTTTGGCATCGGTCATACGGCCGTCCTCCAAAAGTTGCAGAAGGAGTTGGAACACATCGGGGTGAGCTTTTTCAATCTCATCAAACAAAACCACACTGTATGGCTGACGACGGATCTTGTCGGTCAGCTGGCCCCCATCTTCATAACCGACATAGCCCGCTGGCGCACCAACCAGGCGACTCGTATTGTGCTTTTCGCCAAATTCGCTCATATCAATTTTGATCAACGCATCATCACTGCCAAAGACTTCACGCGCGAGTACCCGGGCAAGTTCGGTCTTGCCGACACCGGTTGGGCCCATGAACACAAAGGAACCAATCGGACGTTTACTGCTTGCCACCCCGCTGCGACTGCGACGAATCGCCCGCGAGACTTTCTCGACTGCTTCTTTTTGGCCAATAATATACTTGCCGAGATGCGTTTCCAAATGGCGCAGCATCTTGGCCTCGGACTTCTGAATCCGCTTGACTGGCACGCCCGTCATCGTAGCGATAGCTTGGGCAATATCATCATCGCTGAGATTAATCGGTGTCTTCTTTTCGAAGGCCTCCTTGGTCTCGGCGAGCTTTTCAGCAAGTTGACTTGCCCTTGTTTTATAGAGCGCTGCCCGTTCGTAATCTTCGGCCGTAACCGCTTCATCCATCTTTTCATTTAAATTCTTGAGTTGCTTGGCGTAGTCGCGAATCTTACTTGGCTTACGTCCCGATTTGACATGTACCAATGCCGCCGCCTCATCGATGACGTCAATCGCTTTATCGGGCATAAACCGTTCACTCACATAGCGGTCCGCCATATATACAGCATCTTCCAGCACTTCATCACTCATCTGCACGCCATGGTGCTTCTCGTAATGCGGACGCAGCCCCTTCAAGATCAGAATCGTATCTTTCAGCGATGGCTCTGGCACGATAATCGTCTGGAACCGACGCTCGAGGGCACTATCTTTTTCGATATGTTTACGATACTCATCCAGCGTCGTTGCACCGATGAGACGCAGCTCACCACGCGCTAAGGCCGGTTTCATCATATTAGCGGCATCAAGTGCACCCTCGGCCGCACCGGCACCAACGAGCAGGTGTAACTCGTCGATGAAAATAATGGTATTTTTTTGCTCTTTGAGCTCTGTGATCACTTTTTTGAGACGTTCCTCAAACTCACCGCGATATTTCGTCCCGGCAATCATGGCGGCAAGATCGAGTTGAACAATCCGCTTTTCAAGCAGATGATCTGGTACGTCTTCACGCACAATCCGCTGCGCCAGACCTTCGACAATCGCGGTCTTACCGACACCCGGCTCACCAATAAGCACTGGGTTATTCTTGGTACGGCGGCTCAGGATCGTCACCATACGCTCTTCCTCAGCGTCTCGACCAATTACAGGGTCGAGTTCACCGGCTTTGGCTTTGGCGGTGAGATCAATGCCAAACGTCTCGAGCGCACCGTTTCGGCCAGGACGTTTGCGCGTCTGGGTGCTCGTATCGCCGTCTGGCAAAGCGTTACTGCCACGGTCAAAAAATTCTTCGAGTTCACCAGAAAGCTCTGCAATATCGACGTTCATATCACGTAGGAGAACCGTCGCACGAGCGTTTTTTTGGCTGAGAATACTGTAGAGAATATGCTCGGTACCGAGGAAATCCTGGTGAAATTCCTGGGCAACTTCCCAGCTCATTTTGAGGGTCAGCTTGGCGGTTTCAGACATACCCTTGAGACCCACATCAGCAACTAATGTTCGAGGGGTTAAGTTCAAAGAGATCTCGGCACGATCAAGCGTCACGCCAGCATCAGCCAGCAGCTTTGCACCGACCGACGAACCCTGTGCCAACACGCCCAGCAGCAAATGCTCCGTGCCGATATATGCACTACCATAGCCACGCGCAATCGCGTTGGCATGCTGCAAACTTGTCCGCGCGTTGTCGGTCAAATGCGTGATAAATTCTGCGAAATCATCTGACATAATTCTATTATCTAGCCTCCTTGGTTTGGGTGCAAGTACTTTACTCACTTTACCCAATTACTATATTGAGTATACGAAAAATTAGCACTCAGGTCAAGTGAGTGCTAATTTGACGAAACCCCACGAAGTAGTAAACTAAGCATATGACAACACAACCGGCCATCGTGCTTATTAATCTTTCAAAGGCATACGATGAAACGCACGGTATACATGCTATTAATCTTAGTGTTGACCAAGGCGAAGTATTTGGCTTTCTCGGACCGAATGGTGCTGGTAAATCGACAACCATCAACACAATTCTCGGGATCCTCCGTCCAACGAGTGGAACTATTTCGATACTGGGGCTTGACCATTTTAAAGACCTCAAAAAAGTCCACCAACATATCGGTTATGTATCGGGTGATATGGAAACAGATAAAGCGCTCACTGGCAAGCAATATCTAGAGTACGTTGCCAATCTGCGCGGCGTCTCAAAAACGGCGTACCAACCGCTAATTGAACGCCTTGATGCTGATATTCATGCAAAAATAAAACATCTTTCGCGTGGGAACCGCCAAAAAATCGGTTTAATCGCCGCTCTTATGCACGACCCCGATCTCTTAATTCTCGATGAGCCGACCAGTGGTCTCGACCCGCTGATCCAGGCCGAATTTAATGCCATTATTAAAGAGCATACAGCACGAGGCAAGACGACATTTATCTCCTCGCATGTCCTTGGCGAAGTGCAGGCTATCTGTGACCGAGTTGGTTTCATCCGTGAAGGAAAACTCATCAAGGTTACGACACTTGAGGAACTGATGGCGCATACACCTCGCAACGTCACAATCCATTTTTCATCGGTCGTTCCCAAGAAAGAAGCTTTTGCTCTGCCCGGTCTTCACAAATTATCACACCGAGGCAACTCCGTCTCATTCACCTACAGCGGCGACATAAATCGCCTTATCCGACTGTTGGCCGGCCACTCCGTCAGTAGTCTTGAAATTAACGAGGCCGATCTTGAGGAGCTATTCATGAATTATTACAAAAAGGAAACGAAACATGTTTAAGTCGCTGTATACGAAAACGCTGTTTGATTTGCGTTGGCTTCTGTTCGGCTGGGCCGCGGGCGTCGCCTTTGTCGCAGCCATTACGATGGCGCTGTATACTTCACTTAGTCAAAGCGGCATACACAGCATCCTTGCAACCGTTCCCGACTCACTCAAACCGTTGATTGGCTCGGTCGATGATTATACAACCATCCCTGGCTTTATCGGACAGCAAATTTTTGGTCCGAACCTCTATATTATGACGATCGTCATGGCGATCATTGTGACAATCTCAGTTACCGTTACTCAGGAAGACGACCGCCGCTTGCAAACACTACTCAGCCTACCTATCACGCGCGCAAGTGTCTTCCTGCAGAAATGGTTTGCCATCTTCACCATCGTTACACTTGCAAGTGCGAGCGTCATAGTTGGCGTTTACATTGGACTGGTCTCGGTTGATAAAACAGCCGACCCGAACCGCCTTCTAGAATCAGTAGCTGCGTTTATTCTCATAAACGTTACGTTCGCCGCGATTACCTTTGCACTCGGTATGTTTAGTGGTAAACGCGGCTTGACCGTGACCGTCGCGAGCGCCTACACTGTCGCCTGCCTTATCATCTCGGAACTTGCCCCCTCGACTGATAAACTCAAACTTGCCGATAAATTCTCTCTGCTCCATTACTACAACAACCCGCAGGTTATGCAGCACGGTCTCAATAGTATCCACATGATCGTGCTCGGTTCTGTCTGTCTCGTTGCATTGATACTCAGTTTTGTTCGCTTCAAACACCGAAACATTGGGACATAAAAAGAACTCTGCATTCGAACAGAGTTCTTTTTGTACCTTCAGGCGATTACTTATCTTCGCTTGACTCTTCTACTGCATCAAGCAGACTATCTTCAATATTCTTCTTTGGTGCTTTTGGCTCAGCTTTTTGCGGAACAGCTGTTTCAATATCCAGCTCATAGCCAGTCAACCGACTCGCGAGACGCACGTTTTGACCAGCACGACCAATCGCAATTGACTGCTGATCTTCAGTGACAAATACTTTCGCACGCTTCGCAGCTTCGTCAATTTCAACTCGAGCTACTTCGGCAGGGCTCAGCGCATTTTTGATAAACTGCTCAGAATTCTCGTCAAAGGTGATGATATCAACTTTTTCTTGATCGCCAATTTCATTCATCACGGCCTGGACGCGCGTACCGTGACCACCGACAAACGTACCGACAGGGTCAACACCAGGAACAGTTGAGGCAACCGCTAGCTTCGTGCGACGACCAGCTTCACGAGCGATCGCCTTAATTTCAACGGCACCGGTTTCCATTTCTGGCACTTCTTGGCGGAATAGATACTCAACAAAACCTTCGTTGCCACGGCTCAAAATCAATTGTGGACCACGGTTGTCACGTTCAATGTCTTTGATAAACACCTTGATCCTGCTCCCGACATTATAAAATTCGCCCTGAATCTGCTCGCTCTGCGGAATAATACCGGTTGCTTTACCGAGTTCCACACGCACAACGCGTGGCTCAACCCGCTGAACCATACCGTTCACAACCGTGCCGATTTTATCTTCGTATTCCTCAAGGACAACTTCGCGCTCGGCTTCGCGCAGGCGCTGCAGCACAACTTGCTTAGCAGTCTGTGCAGCCACACGGCCAAAACTGGTGACTTCGTGCTTTTCTTCGATAATATCGCCGATGACGGCATCGCTTTTGACCTTTTTCGCATCTTCGAGACTAATCTCAACCGCGTCACTGCCAACTTCTTCAACAACTTCACGGGCAACATAGACGTCAGCTGTGCCGTCATTGGTATTCAGTTCAGCGCGCACTTCTTGGTCGCGCTCACCGTTATCGCGGCGCCATGCAGCCGCAATTGCCTGCTCGATCACACTCAAAACGGTTTCTTCAGGTAAATTCTTTTCCTCGGCAATCGTGCGAACCGCCAGGGTTAATTGTTTAATGTTAATATCTTCCATATTGTTTCTCCTTTTCTATGAAAAAATCCGACCTGCCGGCCGGAATGTACTACCATCATTATACATAACATCGATAAAATCAGCAAGTATCACCCGCTGGCATATTTTGCCAATTGATTCCTCCGTTTTAATGCTCGTCGCTCATCCTCCGTTAATCCACCCCATATGCCAGAATTCTGGCCGGTTTCTAGCGCATACTGTAGACACACGACACTCACAACACATCTTCCGCAGACAGCCTTGGCCTTATCAATAGTATCTCTATCATTGCTTTGGACAGGAAAGAAGAGTTCGGGATCAACGTTCAAACAGGCCGCTCGGTTGCGCCAATCCCCCTCTTCGGTGGATGTGTTCGCGGTATAGGGTCTGCGTACCATAGACTCATTATAGAATATTTCATGTATTTTGTTAAGTTGGTAGATTTTGGCTAGGACAACTTGAAAGCACCCGTACTATAGCTTCCTTCTCGGCTGACGTCACCCATAAATGATACTTTTGCTTCACCGCCACTTGCCGCGCCACGTACTGACAACGAAATGGTTTATTGGGCGGCAGCCAGGTGGCGGCATCACCATCGGATTTTTGCTGATTGGTCGGGCCATCAACCGCGAGGAGCTCGAGTGGATCATTTGCCAACTTCTCTCGTTCGGTTGCCGGTAGTTGCTGCGCGCCGGTCTGCCAAGCGTCACCAAGCGCCACCACGTGATCAATCTGGATCGCTGCGCTCGTACTACTGCCCCGCGTGAACGCAATTGTTTTACCCGTATACGGATCGTGGAGCGTTCCGCTCATCACTTCACAGGCATCATTCACCACAATACGCTCTAGATCTCGGTGGAGGATAATATTCCGCATATCACAGCCCTGCGTAGTCGCCCAACCGTCACCAAATTGCTGTCGGGAATAGTTCGTCTTTGGTGCTCGTCCTTTAACCGGCAAGGTATCTAATGCGCTCAGCGCCGGGCTTGATGATGTGGATTGCGCCGTCGTTTGGTTCACCACCGGCTGTTGCAAATCCGGATGCAGCCACAGCATCACCGCAGCCCCAATCAGGACGGCAAATACCATAACCATGCGTCGTTGTCTGTGCGTGTGAGTCATAAACCTAGTATACTAAGGATATGCAAACAGTACCCCGACTTATTGACCAGTTTATACCCACCCGCTACGACCTCTCACTCACATTAGAGCGTACCGCTCGTCTCTTTCATGGCACTATCACCATTATGGGCGACACCATTACCGAAGATGGCACAGTGCGACTGCACGCTAAGGATATTGTCGTTTTGTCGGCTACCTGTGACGGCAAAGCCGCAGAAGTTTCGCATCAGGACAATGACGAACTCGTCATCACACACCCCGACCTTGTACCTGGTCCGCACGTGATTGTGCTCGGCTTTGAAGGCACGATCACCGACGCCATGCACGGTCTCTATCCGTGTTACTATGAACATAACGGCGTTAAAAAAGAACTCCTTGCCACGCAGTTTGAAAGCCACCATGCGCGCGAAGTTTTCCCCTGTATCGACGAACCGGAAGCCAAAGCAACCTTCGATGTCACACTCACAACCGAACAAGACATCACCGTCCTTGGCAATATGCCAGCGCTTTGGCAACGAGTGGAAGATGAAAAGCTGATGACGAAATTCGCTACCACCCCGCGCATGAGTACCTATCTGCTTGCTTGGGTAACTGGTGAACTCCACCGCAAAACCGCCACCACTACGAGCGGCGTCGAAGTGAACATTTGGGCCACACCGGCGCAAACGCCAGACAGCCTCGACTTCGCACTCGACATTGCGAAACGCTCCATCGAATTTTACGATGAGTACTTTGGCGTGCCATACCCATTACCCAAATCCGACCATGTTGCCTTACCTGACTTTTCTTCTGGCGCCATGGAAAACTGGGGACTCATCACCTACCGCGAGATTGCTCTCCTGGCTGATCCGAAAACCTCAGGCATCAGCAGTCGTCAGTATATCGCTACCGTTGTTGCGCATGAGCTCGCGCATCAATGGTTTGGCAATCTCGTGACGATGAAATGGTGGAATAACCTCTGGCTTAACGAAAGTTTCGCCAATATGATGGAGTACTTTACCGTTGATCATTTACACCCCGAGTGGAACGTGTGGCTCGATTTTGCCACGAACGAGAGCATCATGGCACTGCGCCGCGACAGTATCGACGGCGTTCAATCCGTACAGGTGGACGTCCACCATCCAGATGAAATTAGCACGCTGTTTGATGGCGCCATTGTCTATGCCAAAGGTGGCCGGCTGCTCCGCATGCTACAAGCATACGTTGGCGATGAAGCCTTTCAAGCAGGCCTCAAACACTATTTCCAAACGTTTGCCTACAGTAACACCGAGGGTGATGATCTATGGAATACTCTCAGCGAGGCCAGTGGTAAAGACATTGCAGCCCTGATGAATAGCTGGATTTCACAACCTGGTTATCCTGTCATTCACGCCACAAAACACGATGAGCAACTCACCTTGACGCAGGAACAGTTCTTTATTGGCCATCACAAACCATCCGATCGCCTCTGGCCAGTGCCACTCGAAAGCGACTCTGCCGATCTGCCCGAGCTTCTTACCGAGAAAACACTAACTGTCACAACGAGCGATCTGCCACGCCTCAATATTGGCGACACCGCCCACTTCATTACGCAGTACGACGACGTCCTCATGACGCATTTACTCGACGAACTTCAAGCTGGTAATCTGACACCGCTTGACCGTGTGCAGCTACTTGATGAAGCAACCCTCCTCGCCCGAGCTGGCCTGGCGTCGACAGCCTCGTTGATTCCACTCCTTGACGCTTACCAACATGAAACCAGTGAACCGGTTTGGGGAATTATTTCCATGACACTCGGTGAACTACGGAAATTTATCGAAGATAACGAAGCTGCTGAGCAGAAGCTGCGTGCACTAGCTGGCGCAGTTGCTCGCCGTGAATACGACCGACTCGGCTGGGACGTACAGCCGGGTGAATCCGAAGAAGATACGAAGCTGCGCGCTACCATTATTAGCCTCATGCTTTATAGCGAAGATGCCGAAGCACTTGAGACCGCGCGCAACCTGTACGAACAAACGGCTCTCGAAGACCTCGATCCCGAGCTCCGTTCGCTCATCATCAGTAGCGTCGTACGGTATGGCGACGGCACTATAGTCGACAATCTGCTTGAACAATACCGCATAACCCCCTCGGCCGACATGGCTCAAGATATTTGTGCCGGCGTGACGAGTACGCGTATCCCGGAAAAGATCGCATTACTCCTCGAAGCTATCAAAAACCCTGCTATCGTCCGCCCGCAAGACGCTGCTCGCTGGTTTATCTATCTCATCCGCGGCCGCGAAAGCCGCGAAGCAACCTGGCAATGGATTCGTGATAATTGGCAATGGGTTGTTGATACGTTTAGCGGCGACAAAAGCTACGACGACTACCCACGTTACGCCGCCTCGGGGCTTGTAACGCGCGACCAACTACAACAATATAAAGATTTCTTCGCTGATAAAAAAGCCATCCCCGCACTCACCCGCGTCATTGAACTCGGTATTACTGAGATCGAAGCCCGTGTTGAATTAATCGAACGTGATAAAGCTGCGGTGCAGCAAGCGCTACTCGAGCTCTAAATACGTCTCAACTTCGGGCGGTTCACCGCTAACTGCGATAGCGCATAGGCGCATGTCGGTCTGATCGATATTATTTTTTAATGCAAAATATTCCGCCGCAAATTTCATTTGACGTAATTTTTTCGGTGTAATTGCCGCGAGGCCGCCGCCCTGTTCGGCACGCTTGCGGTACTTTACCTCCGTAAAATACATCACGTCGTTCTTTTGTGACACGATATCAATTTCACAAAATTTCGTTTTCCAATTACGCTCAATGATCTTGTGCCCATGATGCACTAAATAATTCGCCGCAGCTGTTTCACCCGCATCACCAATCTGCTTAGTGGTCTTAGCTTCATCGTGACCCCTCCCGTCGTCAGAAATTCCATTGGAATTTCCACGTAGGTCGTGACTCGCGGGTCCTGCCGTCCGATCCGCCCCTAAAAATTTTTTACCTTTGGCAAAAAGATTTTTGGGTCTGCCCCATCGGACGTCACCCGCTTTCGCTCTGGCGACATCAAGCCGCTCGTCGGCTTTGTCTTCGGAAACACCTGCAGGCGCCCGAGAAGCGGACGAGTATGACTCTCGGCGGAGTGAGGACTGTTTGAGCGAAGCGAGTTCCGCAGCTGCCCGAGAGGCATGCGAAACCGGTTCCCGGCGCGACGAAGCCGTTTCCAAAGATGAAGCAGCGAGCGGCGCCGAATACTTCGCAAGTGGCGCGAACGACAGGCGATGTAGCGGCGTAACGCCGAGTTGTTCAATCGCTGCGCGATGTGCCGCCGTGCCGTAGCCTACATGACTCTTAAAATGATAGCCAGGATAGGCGTCATCTTGTTCGGCCATATAGGTATCCCGGGCAACCTTGGCAATAATCGACGCGGCCGACACACTCGGAATGAGCAAATCAGCTTTTGGCAATGTCGTGACGTACTGTCCTTTTGTCGTTTCTTTCAAAAAATTAATCGTGCCGTCGATAATAATTTCAGTATATGACACTGTCACCTGCTCAACCGCCCGTTTGGTTGCGAGCACCAACGCCGCCGACAAGCCCACCTCATCGAGCTCTGTCGCACTCACCCAACCGAGCCCATATCCGGCTGCTTGTGCTCGAATAAGCACATCAAGTTCCTCGCGTCGTTTCTTGCTGAGCTTCTTGCTATCAGTCAAACCTTCAATCGCCGCATTCCCAAGCACCACCGCGCCCACCACCAGCGGCCCCGCCCACGGCCCGCGCCCAACTTCATCAATGCCAAGTATCATATGCTTATTGTACCAATAAAAAACACCCGCAGAGCGCGGGTGTTTTTTCTGTAGCAATGTTTTTATTCAGCTTTTTCTGTCGCTGCTTCTTCGACTAGCGCTTCTGCTTGAACAGGCGCAGCTTCGGCAACAGTGTTGACGCCTTCGCGGTCAAAGTTTTGCGCAGTCAAGCGAGCGCTCTTACCACTCCGGTTACGGAGGAATGAAAGGTAGTTACGGCGAACTTTCGCACGACGCACAATCTCTACCTTTTCAACGAGAGGACTGTGCAGCAAAAAGCTTTTTTCAACACCAACACCACTGGTAATTTTACGAACCGTAATACGACTGGTGTGCGACTGCTTGTTGTCAGTTCGGATGACGACACCCTCAAAGATCTGGATACGTTCTTTGGCGCCTTCTTTAATTTTTTGGTGCACACGAACGGTATCACCGCTACGGGCGTCAACAACGGCGTGCTTTTTCTGCTCGTCATTAACTTTTTGAATTAGGGCAAAACTCATTATTCTCTCGCTTTACTTTGTTATAAATACAATCAGTTATCTACTATACCACAGTGGTGAATAATTTGAAAGAGGCTGATGCGATTATATGGCCCGATTGACTTCGTCGAGCGTCGTTTCGCCGCGCAGTGCTGCCAGTACGCCGGCTTCGAGCAGCGTTACCATTCCACCAGCCCGAGCAGCTTTTTCGATCACCTCAGTGTGAATATCTTCGACATCGCCGCGCAAAAACTTCTGAATGTCTTCCGTCACGACCATTTGTTCCATAATCACCACACGACCCTTGTAACCAAACGGCGCTTCATCGCTCTCAACCGGTTTCCAAAGTTTGAAGTTGTCGAGATCAGGTTTATCAATATGAGCCGGTAAATCCTTGAGTGTTTCGCGGACCCATTTTTTCGTCGCCTCATCGGGTTCGTATTCCTGCTTCGAATCACTCAGCCGTCGCACGAGCCGCTGAGCAATCACCAGCCGAATGGCTGAACTAAAAATTGGGTTCGTCCCAATCATATCGATCATACGACTAAAGGCCGCCGAGGTCGTATTGGCATGAAAAGTCGACATCACGAGGTGGCCGGTAATCGAGGCTTGAATGGCCGTGCGGGCAGTGTCGGTATCACGGATTTCACCAATCATGACGACATCCGGATCCAAACGTAGCACCGCGCGCAGACCATCAGCAAATCCCTGTCCATGCGTCGTATCAACCGGAATCTGCGTCACGCCACTAATACCGTACTCGATCGGGTCCTCTAACGTAATGATCTTACGGTCAGGAGAATTGAGCGCATTAATCATACTGTAAAGCGTGGTCGACTTACCGCTACCGGTCGGTCCCACCATCAACACCATGCCGCGCGGATGGTGGATAATCTCGTCAATTTCAGCTCGTTCTGTCGCACCAATCCCAAGCAAGTCAAGCTTGAGCAGGCTTTCATCAAAGTTAAACAACCGCATAACTGCATCTTGGCCGTACATCGTCGGTACGGTTTCGATACGCAGATTCAACAGGTGTGTCGCGCCGTGACGGGTGATCTCTTGTTGCATATGACCAGATTGCGGTTCAGTAGCAGCACTCGAAAGGTCTGCCCGCGATGCGAGTGCTCCCATAATCACCCGGTATCGATCCTTGTCGAGTTCAGCCACCGGATGCAGTGCGCCGTCAACACGCATGCGCACGCGGATGGCCGTCCGTTGATTTTCGATGTGAATATCGCTTGCACCCAAACGATCCGCCTGATCAATGAGATATTCAAAGACTCTATCACTCCCGACCGAGTTAAGCGTTTGGCTAACCTGAGCAATTGTGTCGCTGTCGCCTTCTTTGGCGATCGTAATATCATCATAAATAACTTGCTTTGGCGGGTCGTAACGGTTCATAAATGCTTTATAACCGCTGGTACTAATCAGTAGAAATTGTGTATTGAGACCGCGATCATTGTACTCACGCTCCATCGTTTTGATAAGTGACTGTGGCGTCTGACTGGTTACGCCAAACCGATACGGCTCGGCTTCACTACCGGCAATCAGCGGGATGATACGGCCCTTGTACATTTCGGGGATTTCAAGAATACCACGGGTCAGCGGCAGCGTGTCTTCCACCTCGCGCGTGTCTAAATATTGCAGTCCTAAAATTGCGGCACGCTGTTGAGTTGCCCTTTCGTCTTCTTCACGGCGGCGGGCTTGAATCTTCTCTTCATCCATTACTAGTATCGTACCATAAAAGCGTAAGTATTTTTAGGTGATACAATGAACTATAATGCCAGAAATTATCGTTATCGCTCATAATATCCGCTCCGCGCATAACGTCGGTTCGATTTTCCGTACCAGCGAAGGCTTTGGGGTGAGTAAAATTATCTTGAGTGGCTACACACCTTACCCGAAAATCACTCACGACACCAGGCTGCCGCATATCTCTGAAAAGTTAACCGCGCAGATTCATAAAACTGCCCTGGGCGCTGAAACAATCGTGCCATTTGAGTACCAAGAGACTCCAGACCTCAAAGCGCTACAGGTAGCGGGTTTTCGCCTCGTTGGCCTCGAACAAGACGCTAGATCTAGCGTCCTCTCCGGCTATCATCCACCCGAAAAAATCGCGCTTTTGCTCGGCGAAGAAGTACACGGGATAGAGCAGTCACTCCTCGATCAATGTGATGACGTCATCGAAATCCCGATGGTCGGTCAGAAAGAATCATTCAACGTCAGCGTCGCCGCCGGCATCGCGCTCTACGCACTTTCTATAGCAACGAACTAACTTATTTCAATACAACGCAGTCTTCATCGAGCTGTTTGACGAGGGCGCCGAGCAGCGCATCGCTGCCATCAACACGAAACGGTAGCTTAATCGCTGACTTCTTGGACTCACCAAGCACGAGGACGATGTCAGTATTGCCCGGATACTCGCCGCAAACTTGTTTGAGCGACAGCAAAGCCGTATGATCGTCAGGATTTTTAATATGGACAAACAACTTTTTGACAGGCGGAATATCTATAATCGGCCGAGGTTTTTCAACGACAGGAGCAGTCGCAACCGGCGCAGTCGTCGCGGGTGCGCTGACTTCACCACCTTTCGCGTACTTAGCCTTATGTTCAGCGACGCGCATGGCTTTGACTTTAGCGCTCATACGGGGCGTCTCCATCTTGCGGCCGGTTGATTCGTAGGTGCGAAGCTCCTCGTCCGTCACGACGTGAATCTCATCGGCAATCATTTTAGCTGATGATTCCAAATTACCGTCACGATCCCGCGCGGTGATTTTACCGGTTGCGCGAATAACTGCGTCTTGCGCCAACTTAGCGCCAACTTGCTCGTACAAATTTGGGAACACAATGATCTCGGCTTCACCCGTTTTATCTTCAATACTAACAAACGCCATTTTGGTACCAGACTTCGTGATGATCGTTCGTACCGTACTAACCAGGCCGCCAATCGTCGCCTTCTTGCCATCAACCTCTGGTTTGACCTGGGACAACGGAATTGTCTGTTCCTCAAAATACGCGTCATAATTATCGAGTGGATGCGCGCTGATATACAGGCCCAGCAGCTCACGTTCCCACGTCAGCCGCTCCTTCTCGGTGTATTTGACCGGTGCCGGTAAAAGTGTAATCGATGACTGCAAGGCCGTCACGTCGCTCATGCCACCAAACAAATCCGTTTGACCGCTGAGTGCTTCTTTTTGCAATTTACTGGCAAAGGCTTGAATCGTTTCGAGGTTAAAGAGCAGGTCAGATCGATCGCCAAGTTCATCAAACCCACCCGATTTGATCAGTGAATCCCAAGCTTTTTTGTTGAATTTACTCGTGCTGACGCGTCGCGCAAAATCTTCCACGCTCGTAAACTTACCATCTTCACGAGCCCGCAAAATTTCTTCCACCGCGCCAACGCCGACACCCTTAATCGCCGCCATACCAAAGCGGATCTCGTGTTCACCTGGCACGACCGCAAACTCCACGAACGACTCGTTAACGTCTGGCGAGAGTACTTTGATACCCATGTGCTTACATTCACTAATCTCAATCGCGAGGCGGTCAATGTCGTCCTGGTCGCTTGTCATGAGTGCTGCCATGAAAGCGTCGGGATAGTGGGCTTTGAGGTACGCCGTCCAGTACGAAATCATACCGTAGCAGGCGGCGTGCGACTTGTTGAAACAGTAGTTGGCGAACTCTTCCAGCTGATCCCAAAACTTCTCGGCCGTCTCTTTTTTGGCGCCACTGGTTTTTATCGCGCCTTCGACGAAATCAACTTTGACTTTACGCATGAGGTCGATCTTTTTCTTACCAACCGCTTTACGCAGAGTGTCGGCCTGGCCGCCGGTAAAGCCGCACCACTCTTTGGAAACTTGCATAAACTGCTCTTGGTACACCAAAATTCCGTAGGTATTTTTCAGCGAGTTCTCCATGCCGGGATGCAGATACGTGATTGGCTCCTCGCCATGTTTACGCTTGATGAAACTGTCGATAAACTGCATCGGGCCCGGGCGATAGAGCGCACCCATCGCGATAATGTCATCAAATAACGTCGGCTTCAGTTCACGCAAATAGCGTTTCATACCAGCCGACTCAAACTGGAAGACGCCGGTCGTATCGCCGCGCTGGAACAGCTCATACGTTTTAATGTCATCAAGCGGCAACGTCGATAAATTAATCTCCTCTTTATAGACTTTTTTAATAATACGCAGCGTATTATTAATGATCGTCAGGTTGGAGAGGCCCAAAAAGTCCATCTTGAGCAGGCCAAGTTCTTCAACTTCACCCATTGGAAACTGTGTGGAAACAACGCCTTTTTGGGCCATTTCAAGCGGCAAATACTTCACTAAATTATCCGGCGCGATCACGACGCCACAGGCGTGCACGCCGTGTGAACGAATTGTACCCTCGAGACGAATCGCATAATCAAACACCATCTTCGAGGTCGGGTTTGACTCGTACTCTTTCTTGAGATCGGCATCTTCCACAATACTTTTACTCAGTAGAATGTGGTGGCCTTGTTGCGGTGGCGGAATCATTTTACTCAATCGATCAGCCTCAGCGTATGGCACCTGCAAGACTCGCGCCACATCTCGCACAGCCGCTCGGGCCGCCATTTTACCAAAGGTCACGATGTTCGACACATGATCAGCCCCGTATTTATCGGAGCAATATTGAATCACTTCGTCGCGGCGCGTATCTTGAATATCAACGTCAATATCCGGCATCGAGATACGGTCTGGATTAAGGAAACGCTCAAACAGCAAACCGTACTTGAGCGGATCAAGATCGGTAATATTGAGGGCGTAGGCAATAATCGAACCGGCCGCGGAGCCACGACCAGGACCAAAAATAATCCCCTGGCGTTTGCCCCAGTTAATGAAATCTTGGACGATGAGGAAATAGCCGTTATAGCCCATGTCATCCAGGACTTTGAGCTCCATGTCGAGCCTCTCGCGAACGTCGTCGGGCATTAATGGACGGATGGTCTCGATTGACAGTTCCCTTGCCTCGTCGGGCGTTTTGCCACAATAGCGCACAGCTACACCCTGGTAAACGAGCTTATCGAGGAATGACTTCTCTGTTTCGCCATCAGGCACCGGAAATGTCGGAATCAAAATACCGCCGAGTTCCAGCTCAACATTACAGCGATCGGCAATGCGACGCGTATTTGCCACCGCTTCAGGGTTCGTTTTGTTCCAACGCTCGATGATTTCCAGCGGATCGGTCACGTGGAGCTCGAAATCTTTCAAACTCATGCGTTTTTCGTCACTCAAAAAAGCGCCAGTGCCAACACAGAGTAAAATCTCGTGCGCATCTTGATCATCGTGGCCGAGATAGTGACCGTCGCTCGTGACGACACAGGGAATGTCAAGCTCCTTGCTCAAACGTTCAAGATAGCCGTTGATTTTCACCTGCACGTCCCACTTGGCTGGGCAGTCTGGGTGGCCGTGATCTTGCAGCTCCAGATAGTAGCGATCGCCAAATACCGATTTGTACCAAGCGGCAATCTTCTTAGCTTCTTCGTAGTTGTCAACCTTTAAATTCTCACCTACTTCGCCGCTGGCGCAAGCCGATAGTGCAATGATTCCTTCGTTGTACTGTTCAAGAAGTTCGTGGTCAATGCGCGGCTTGTAATACATGCCTTCAAGATTCGCTTTCGTGGAAAGCGTCATCAAGTTTTTGTAGCCCTGCTCATTCATGGCGAGCAAAATCAAATGGTAACGCGCTTTATCTTTGGCCGGATCGCGATCGTGTCGCGAACGAGTCGCCACATAGGTTTCCATACCAATAATCGGTTTGACGCCCGCCTCTTTCGCCGCTTTGTAAAACTCAATTGTGCCACTCATGGTGCCATGATCAGTGATTGCGACAGCCTCCATACCCAAATCTTTGATACGAGCAACAAGATCAGGGATCTTCGTTAGACCATCAAGCAAACTGTGATGCGTATGATTATGTAGATGTACATAATCGGCTGGTTTGAGCAACGTCGACGACGAAGCTCGTGTTTTCGTTTCAACCCCCATAGTTATATCTAGTATAGCGAAGTTTTACACATTTTGCTGTAGTAAAATCCGCATACGTTTAAGCTTTATGCTTTAAACTATTCGTCACGAGCTGAAAAAAATCACCGACACCTGGCCAATGAACAAATTGACTGAATATCCAGATTGCAATTGCAACAAGCAGCGTGCCACCAAGCACACTGCCAAAGCCGAAGAAGAGACCGCGCACAAAGTTCGCCCAGTAGACACGGTGACGACGCATGTAAAAATCATTAAATAATTCCTCAATAATACTCAGGCGCGCGCCGTTTTCTTGGTCGCGTTTGATCTTGGTAAGTAGGCCGGGCTTCTGACGGATGGGCTTTTTATCTGACTGTTCGCTCATATATTTCTCCTATGCTAATGGCACACTCGTTCTACTAGTGTGCCATTATGTTCATCGCTATGCAACAATAGTTATGGTTTTTGGTTGAAACCTTTTTTGGCACCGTCAACAGCATTTTCGGCACGAGCGCGCAGCTCACCGGCTTTAAGCTTAGCATCATCCTTGACGGTTTCGGCTTTTGCTTTAACGTCACGGGCAACTTCATTTGCCTTGTTTTTTGCTTTTTCGGCTTTGTCGGACGCCTCGTCTTTGAGTTCGTGCGCTTTGGCTTTAATATCAGCTCGGGTTTCTTTACCACTCTTTGGTGCGGTCAATATACCGGCAACAACACCAGCGGCGGCGCCAAATAATGCTCCGAGTACAAATTTACCTTTTGACATATGACCTCCTTCTACTTATGTTTTCGAAATTTACTGACCTGCTTCATCACAAGTCCCGCAAGGAACATGGGCGAAGTGATCTTTGTCATATTTGTCACTGCTGTCTCGATCGATTCGACCGTTCGTCCAGCTGTGCTTGTCACCTTCTTTATCTGACGCGTTACTCGGATGAGTAAGATAATCAGAATTATACCGAGGATGAGAAAGACAGCGAGAACTACTGACAAAATAATGACAAGTATTTCAGCCGCTCCGTTCATTATATTCCTCCTTTTATCTTTGCTGAGGCCTTTACCTCACCTTCTATTATACGCTTGTCGCTGCCTCAGCCCAAAATAAGCTCAGCTTTAGTGGGGTTATAGTCGGCTCTTTAAGAAATCAGCCAAGGCTGCGCCGTACTCTTTGCTCTCTAGGGCGACGTCAATGACCGCCTGGATATATTTGAGTTGATCGCCAGTGTCGTGCCATATACCATCAATAAACTGACCATAGACTTCATCTGACTGCGCCAACTCATTGATACTATCGGCTAGCGTAATCTCGCCGTTCGCGCCCGGCGTTTCTTTGGCAATAATCGGCAAAATATCTGGCGTTAATAAATAGCCGCCAACTGATGCAAAGTTACTCGGCGTCTTGGCTTTGCCCGGTTTCTCAACGAGTTTAGTAATCCGAAAGGTTCGATCGCCCAAATCATCACCAATTGCTGCCATGCCATATTTATCGGCATCTTTCTTGTCGACCTCAATCAGCGAAATGACCGATTTGCCGGTTTTTTCGTACGCCTCTTTGAGTTGGACGGCTCGCGGCACAGCGCTGCGGAAGAAATCATCGGCAAAAAACACAAAGAATGGCTCGTTATCAATCAGGTGCTGAGCATTGAGAATCGGGCGCGCATTGCCTTTTGGCGTCCCCTTTTGACGGATGTAGACAAAATTTGCGAGGTTGGCAATTGCCTTGATTTCATCGGCTTTATCAGCCTTCCCCTTTGCGCGTAATTCGGCTTCTAGTTCGTCGCTACGATCAAAATGATCTTCAATTGCGCGTTTCGTGCTGCCCGTCACGATGATAACTTCCGTCACTCCAGCCGCCACCGCTTCTTCGACAATCAGTTGAATCACCGGCCGATCGATAATCGGCAACATTTCTTTTGGCATCGCTTTGGTTTGCGGCAAAAATCGCGTCCCTAATCCCGCTGCACAGATGATTGCTTTGGTCGGCTGTTGCATAACACTATAACCTTTCACGTATAAGTTTTTGGGCGAGTGCTGGGTTGGCTTTGCCCTGCGATTGCTTCATAACTTGGCCGACGAGATAGCCGATAGCTTTATCTTTGCCCTCACGAATGTCGGCAATTGACTGCGCGCTGGCCGGGTCGGCCAAAATCGCGTCAACGATAGCGGCAATCGCACCTTCGTCAGAGACCTGAAGCAAATTGCGCGACTCGGCAATCTCGCGGGGCGATTTATCGCTATGGAGCAGCTCATTGAACACCTCTTTAGCGGCCGTGCTCGAAAGTTCATTGGCCGCAACCATCTTGGCAAGCTCAATGAAACCGACTGGCGACAGAGCTTCTGTTGGCGTCACGGAAGCTTGTTCTTCGTCTGATCCATCAGTCGCGAGTGCACTCGAAAACCAATGAGCAACGCGTTTGGCGATATCATTACCAGCTTGGCTCTGAATGTCAGTAATGAGTATGGCGTAGCTCTGGTTGGCGAGCAACGAATCGATGACCGAGCGATCGAGTCCCAAGCTCTGCCAGGTTTCGCGGTAGACGGGCGGCAAGACCGGAACCGTCGCTTGGATTGTGTGAATCTCCTCGTCAGTGAGCACAATCGGCGGGATGTCGGCATCGGGCATGTAGCGGTAATCCTGCGCGTCCTCTTTAGAGCGCTGCGAGCTGGTCTTTTGCTTGGCTTCGTTCCAACCCCGGGTTTCTTGCACAACCTTTTCACCTTTTTCCAGTAGCTCAACTTGACGGCGGAATTCGTACTCAGCCGCTTTTTCAACGCTGCGGAATGAGTTTAAGTTCTTCACTTCAGCGCGCGTACCCAGCTCAGTCACGCCTTTTTTGGCAGCAGACACGTTCACGTCAAAGCGCATATTGCCATGATACAAGTCGCCGTGCGTCACACCGGCATATGTCATCAATCGATGTAACTCCGCAGCATACGCCTTGGCTTCGAGCGGTGAGTGAATATCTGGTTCCGATACGATTTCAATCAGCGGCGTACCAGCGCGGTTAAGATCAACTAAGCTGTAGTCGCTGTAGTGTGTCAGCTTACCAGCATCTTCTTCCATGTGGGCGTGGTGAATCCGCACGCGCACAGACGAACCATCCTCGAGCGGCGCATCAATGTAACCGGCCAGAATAATCGGGTGATACATCTGGGTGGTCTGATACCCCTTGGGTAAATCCGGGTAAAAATAGTGTTTGCGATCAAACCGGCTGACGTGCGCAATCGGTGCGTTGAGCGCTTTACCGGCTTTGATGGCCAGGTTCACCGCCTCGCGGTTGAGGACTGGCATCATACCTGGGAGGCCAAAATCAATCGGACTGACGACGCTATTTGGTTCGCGGTCACGAGCGTCATTGTCGGCGCCGCTAAATAATTTTGTCGCCGTCGCCAGCTGCACATGACACTCGATACCAATCGTTATGTCATAGCCCGCGAGAATTTCATCAGATATCATTAGATCGCTCCTACGTCTTTTAAGGCTTGTTTAAACCCACCGAGCGCGCGCCGGGCATCGTCATAACCCATCTGAAAATCAGATTCATGGGCAATTTGATTGCGAACTTTGTGCGCCTGCCACACGGCATTGGCATTCGTCCAGATTTCCTTGGCATTTTTCATGCGCTCACCCATCGTCTCGCCTTTCAGGCCACGCTCACGGAGAGCTTGATCGAGTAGCTTATCGGCATTCAGTACGGTCAATGTGTAGCTTGCCCGATCATCACGCTTAAGTTGCTGTTCGATCTCAAGCCACTTACGGCGATATTTATTGACATCAAGCGATTTACCGCCGTTTTTTGTTAGCGTTATAATCGCAAACAACAATCCGGCGACAATTAGAACAGCAGCAAATAAAAAGATCAGTACACTATCCACGTTCGTTCTCCTCTATTGATTGTGCGAGTGCGAGCAGCTGCGCATCGCTCTTACGCGGGCCAATCAATTGTGCGCCAATCGGTAGGCCGTCGCTACTCATGCCGGCGGGGACACTAATAGCCGGGAGACCTGCGAGGCTTGGCGGGACGGTCATAATATCCGCGAGATACATCTTCACTGGATCGCCGGTATTCTCACCAAGTTTGAACGCTGGCGTTGGCGCCACAGGGCCAAGTAGCGCGTCATAGTTTGCAAATAGCGCGTTGAATTCTTGGATGAGCAACGTGCGCGCTTTTTGAGCCTGCTGATAATAGGCGTCAAAGAACCCGCTCGACAGTACATAACTACCGATCATAATCCGGCGCTTATTTTCCGTCACAAAACCTTCATCACGACTGCGGCCATAGAGTTCAGCCAGCGTTTTGACACTCTCAGCCCGACGACCATACCGCACACCGTCATAGCGCGCGAGATTACTGCTGATTTCGGCCGGTACAATGATGTAATACATCGCCAGCGTATGAGCGACGAGCGGCAAGCTCACTTCTTCGACCGTGTGACCAGCGGCACGCAGACGGTCAGCATAGGATTCAATGTGCGTACGTACATCAGGGTCGACCGCATCGGTCATAAATTCTTTAATCAGGCCAATTTTTTGACCAGGCTTCACATCGGTCGGTGCAAAGAAATCAGGCAGCGACGTCATGTCGCGCACGTCAGGACCAGCCATAATGCTCATTACCAGTTCGGCATCGGCAATAGTTGTCGCGAAAGTGCCAATCGTGTCGGTGCTGTTGGCCATTGCGACCACGCCAAACCGGCTGACTGTCCCATAGGTCGGCTTGACACCAATCACGCCGTTGAAGCTCGCCGGCTGGCGAATCGAACCACCGGTATCGGTTCCGAGTGCAAACGGCACGATATCGAGCGCCGTCACCACCGCTGAACCACCGCTACTACCGCCGGCCACGCGCGTCTCGTCAACGGCGTTTTTGGTGGGTCCATATGCTGAGTTTTCGGTACTACCGCCATGTGCAAATGCATCAAGGTTGGCTTTACCAATACAAATCGCACCCTCTGCTTCAAGTTTTTCAACCGCCGTCGCCTGCAAGGGCGCCATAAAGTTTTCGAGAATTTTACTGGCAGCAGTCGTCGGAGCGCCAAATGCCAGGAAGTTATCCTTCACAACAAATGGCACGCCGGCAAGCTTGCCGGTAATCTCACCGCGGTCAACTGCGTCGGCACGTTCCAGCGCCCGCTCCTCTGTGAGGCTCAATAGAGCGTGGTAGGCTTCGTTATCTTTCGCTTTCGCCAGTGCCCCGAGGACATTGTCGCGGGCCGATGTTCCTTGAAAATCAGAAATGCGGCTCATCTACAGTACCTTTGGCACTTTCACTGAATGATTGGCCTGCGCTGGTGCAAGTGCGAGAAGTTGCTCACGACTGACGCCGTAATCAATCACCTCGTCGGTTCGCCAGATATTCTCGAGATCGGTCACTTGATAGGTCGGCTCGACTCCACTTGTATCAAGTTCTGATAGCTGCTCGACGTAGCCGAGAATGTTGCTAATATCTTGTTGCAGATTGTCGACTTCGTCGTCCCTAAGCTGCAAGCTACTTAATTGTGCCAAATGCTGCACATCATCGCGAGAAATTTGTGTCATAGAGCCATTATACCGTACATTCTCGCACTATTGATACCGTCAATCTAAAATACATACAAAACATATTTTTTATGATATAATATCCCTATTCAACAATAGTCAACATAGTCATGGAAAAAAATATTATACTTCTTGCCGGTAAACCAGGGAGCGGAAAAAGCTTACTCGGTCGCGAACTTTCTAGGGATTTATCGCCTATAGTCTCTGTTGAGCATCTATCGGTTGGCGATCATATACGAGCTATCGGCCGCGGTGCCCTTTCGGCGTACCACAATGATGTACTTGATCACCTCAACACATTTGGTCAAACACAGCCGCTTGACCACGCGGTAATGTCAGCCATCGTTACGGAGCGCCTTGAACATGCAGCAGACGCCCAATTGGTCTTACTCGATGGCTTCCCGCGGTACCTAGAACAAGTTAAACACCTATATAACATTGCAGAGGTGACAAAACGCTCAATTAAAGGCATGGTCGTTACTCATATAGATGATGAAATTGCGATTAATCGCTTACTAAAGCGACACGAAAGCCACCCTGAACGCCAAACAGACCCGGCATCAGCCCAAGCCCGTATTGATCACTTTAATAGTACTATCCAACCCGTTTATGATGAGCTGACCGACCGCCAGGTTACCCTCCGACGCATTGACACAAATGCAACAAAGCAAGCCACGACATTGCATGGCTTGCTTACTGTCCAAGGCCTACTCGGCATCAATCAATCGCTTAGCGACGATCAATAAACGTGTGAGCGTGGCCACTGGCGCCACCACGACCGGTTCGACCGATGCGGTGGATGTAATCTTCGTACGTTTGTGGCGTATCGAAGTTGATCACGTGTGAGACATTGGGGATGTCAAGTCCACGGGCAGCGACATCAGTTGCAACTAGCACTTTAACGCGGTTATCTTTGAATTGCTTCAGAGCGCGTTGGCGCTGTGATTGGTTTTTATTACCGTGAATCGCAGCAGATGGAATACCGATGTTATCAAGGTGATCGCTCAGCCGCTGGACACCAAACTTAGTTTCACCAAAGATGAGAACTTTGTCGTACTCAGCGCCCTTCAACATTTCTTCGAGTAGCTCGATTTTGTGCTGTTTGTCGCGAGCTTCGATAACGTCTTGCTCAACGTGTTCAGCTGTTTCCGATGTCCGAACAGATACCGTCACAGGGTCATGTAAGAAATCATTCACCAATGCTGAAATTTCCGGTGTAATCGTGGCACTGAAAAAGAGTGTCTGGCGATCACGCGGCATTTCGTTGATAATCTGACGAATGTCTGGCAAGAAGCCCATGTCGAGCATACGGTCCGCTTCGTCGAGAACAAGTGTCGTCATGTTGTCGAGCTTCAAAACGCGGCGCTGCATCAGATCCTTCAAACGGCCTGGCGTACCGATAATGAAGTGTGGACGACGTTTCAGTTCGCGAATTTGACGATCGGCACTGACACCACCGACAATTAATGCCGAGTAGAGGTCGAGGCCGCGGGCAAAAATCCGGAATTCTTCGTCAATTTGCTGCGCGAGCTCACGCGTTGGCGCCATAATCAGCACGCTTGGGCGCAATGTAATGCCACTTTGGCGTTCGATAATTGGCAGCAAGAAAGCGGCGGTTTTACCGGTGCCGGTGTTGGCGAGGCCAATAACGTCTTTGCCTTCAATGATATAAGGAATCGCTTGGTCCTGAATCGCGCTTGGCGTGTCGTAACCCTTCGAAGCCACATTGTGGTGCAGCTGCGCGCCAAATGGAAAGTCGGCAAACTTATTTTTCGACTCGTAAATGACTTCATCAGCTTTGGTGACGGCTTTATTAATAAATTTTGCAGGGTTAATGTATTTTTTTGCAGGACCGCGATTACCACCGCGACCACCTGATCGTCCGCCGCTGCGATTACCACCACCGTGGAATCCACCGTTAGAGCGTCCTTGATAAGGGCGGCTGCCCCGATTTTGTTGTTGAAATGCCATAGAAAATAATCCTTTCTGGCTTAGTGATAGCTGTATGCAGTCGACTAGGCATAACCTAGGGAGAACAGCGAGAGGATATTTCGGTGGCCGCGCTTGTATGATCTATCTATGAGATGGGCGCTAGTCTTTGAAAGAGGCTCGACATTCAGTGAATGCAATGTTCTTATAGTAGCACAGTTACGACACTTTGTCTAGTGTAATCATAGCCGAAATGGCACGGTGATCGGAGCCACCATCTGGAGAAACGCGAAAATTTTGTGCCGACATATGCGGCGAGAGGAGCATATGATCGATACCGATCAGACAAATGCTCGGGAGCCACTCATGGCCACGCATTTTTGGCGTCGTGGTCGGTCGGAACGCCGGATCAACGTCCCGCAGACCGGTCGCAGCCTGAAGCTGCTGCAAGGTTTCCCCGCACGCCATTTCCACAACTCGCCGACCAAGACCAGGCACAAAATTGGGCACGACGAATTTCATCATTGGACTCCGTAAAAGCTTAGCTGGCGCTGAATCGTACTGCATGGCATTGAAATCACCCAGCATCACGGTCGGCTCGTCACTCGATTGAACGAGTCTGATAAGATCCGGCACTTGCTGTAGGCGCAGCGCTTCGGAGCGATCATCAAGATGAACGCCGATAATACGCAGCGTCTGCCTACTCGTCGGGTCATGAATATGCGCCACAATAGCGTTACGTAGATCGCCAAGCCGGATTGTCTTTCGTTGCCGAAGTGGAACACGACTTAATAGAAGCATCGACGGTTGATCAACGGCAATTTCTGTACGCACCGGGCCGCCATCATCGTATGTCGTCGCATACAGCTCGTAGCCGAGCGCCGTCAAAGCCTGTCGAATTTCCTCAGCAAAATTCCCCGTTGCGAAGGCTTCTGGTAAAAATACCACGTCAGTATTCAATCGCTCAATTTCCCGTATGATTTGTTCTGGTGTGCCACGACGATTGATTGCGAGCGGGCTCAGTCGGCCTTCGATATTCCACGATGCGACTTTCAGCGTCATTACATTTTGCTCTTTATATCAGCAATGAGATCACGTAACTCGGCCGCTTTTTCAAACTCGAGGTTGGCGCTGGCAAGTTCCATTTGACTGGTTAGGCTCTTCACCAGACCGGCATACTCATCTTTTGGAATTTTCTTTAGGTTCAATTTTGGATTCTTCTCATTTTCCTTCATCGGAATGAGGGCGCGCAGACCTTGATCAACTTCCTTCGCGATACTCGTCGGTGTGATGCCATGCTCAGTATTGTAGGCTTCTTGAATGCTGCGGCGACGGTTCGTCTCATCAATAGCTGCCTTCATCGACCGCGTGATCGTATCAGCGTACATAATCACCGTACCTTCCTGATGACGGGCGGCACGGCCAATCGTCTGGATCAATGCACTCTCCGAACGAAGGAAACCTTCCTTGTCGGCGTCCATAATCGCCACCATACTGACTTCCGGCAGGTCCAGCCCTTCACGCAGCAAGTTGATGCCGACCAACACGTCATACACGCCCAATCGCAAATCGCGCAAAATATCGCCACGCTCGAGTGTGTCGACTTCACTGTGAATATAGGCGGTTTTAATGTCCAGCTCCTGCAGATACTGGGAGAGGTCTTCAGCCATTCGCTTTGTCAGTGTTGTCACCAGTACACGCTGATTCTTAGCCGTGCGCTCGCGAATTTCGGCAATCAAATCATCGACTTGTCCCTTCGTCGGCCGAATCGTAATGATCGGATCAAGCAAGCCTGTCGGACGAATGACTTGCTGCGCCGGTTCGGGGCTATGTGCCAGTTCGTACTCGCCCGGCGTGGCGGAGACATAAATAGCTTGGTGAATATGGCGGTCAAACTCCGCAAACGTTAATGGGCGGTTATCAAGTGCCGACGGCAAACGGAAGCCATAGTCGACCAACACTTCTTTGCGCGCGCGATCGCCGTTATACATACCGCGGACCTGCGGCAAACTCATGTGGCTTTCGTCAACGAGCAGTAGGAAATCGTCGGGAAAATAATCGAGCAACGTCGCAGGCTGCTCACCTGGTTCGCGATTCGTGAGATACCGGCTGTAATTCTCAATACCCTTCACAAAACCAGTTTCTTCGAGCATTTCAATGTCATATTTGGTCCGTTGTGTCAGGCGCTGCGCTTCGAGTAATTTATCGTGCGCTTCAAAATATTCTAGACGTTCTTCAAATTCTTTTTTGATATTCTCAATGGCGCGCGCCAGTTTTTGCTTTGGCGTGACGTAGTGACTACTTGGGAAAATCGTAATCGTTTGCGGTTCGCCAAGGATCTCACCGGTCAACGGGTCAATCCGCGTGATACGATCCACCTCATCACCAAAAAACTCGATCCGATACGCCACGTCACTACCGGCCGGAAAAACATCAACCACATCACCCTTCACCCGGAAGGTGCCGCGGTGAAAATCAATATCATTGCGCTGGTATTGGATGTCTGTCAGCAGGCGCACAAATTTGTCCTGCTGCCGACGCTCCCCCGTCGAAACAATAATCGACATGTCCGAGTAATCCTCCGGCGAGCCAATACCGTAAATACAGCTCACACTGGCGACGATAATCGTGTCGCGGTGCGTAAGCAGCGCGTCCGTCGCAGCGTGGCGCAGCCGATCAATTTCGTCGTTAATCTTACTATCTTTTTCAATGTACGTGTCGCTACTCGAAATGTAGGCTTCTGGCTGGTAATAATCGAAATAACTGACAAAGTAATGAACCTCATTGTCCGGGAAAAAAGCTTTAAATTCCGAGTAGAGCTGCGCGGCCAGCGTTTTATTATGCGCCAGCACCAGCGTCGGTACCTGCCGATCCTGAATGATATTTGCCATCGTAAACGTCTTACCGCTACCGGTCACACCGAGCAGCGTTTGTTCGCGCTCGCCCTTATCAAGACCCTCAATTAATTGGGCAATCGCCGTCGGCTGATCACCGGTTGGCTGATACGGTGTATGAAGATGAAAGCGTTGATCCATTCCCTTTAGTATACAAGGAATAGTAAGTTGTTAAAACAGCACCACTTTACTAGCCTTGGCCGCTCCGCTTTTTGCTCACCTGGCTATCGCTGCCGTCGTCGTGAAAATCAGCATATTTCGCGTCAAGCGCAGCGATAACTTTGAGAACCAAACGTTCCGGATCAGTATCAAAAATCACATTATCGGCACCAGGTGCTTCAATTTTTTGGAGTAGCTCTGGCACGTAATCAGCCAGGCCGCCACTACCGAGCAGAACGGCACACACCTTGCGACTTTCGAGCGCCGTCGACAGTTCATGTAAACTACCCATACGACCACCAACGGTAATAATCGCGTCGCTACTGCGCACCAAGTGGACGTCACGGCCCACATACGCCATACCGGTGAAGTTAATATAGTCAAATTCAACCGTCGGTAAGCGATACACGGTGACGTGCTCGCGGAACGAACTAGCCGGCGAAAACCCAACCGATACACCGTGGCGATCTTTGATGCTAAAGGCCCCCATAGCAGCGTAGTGCGGTAAGCCAACAGTCGCACCGGTCGTCAGCGTTGCGCCGTGCTTCGCGATTGATTTACCTAAATCATAGGCTAATTGATGTGCTTTTTTTACCGTGTCGCCGCTGGCGGCACCCGAAACACAAATTTGGTATTTCATGCCGCAAACTCCTTTGCTTGGTAATCTGCCGGTGCACTTTCTAGGTATTTTTTCAGCTCATCCATCGAAAGTAAGCCCGTCTGTGCGCCCATTTTTTGGACGACACTCATACTATTGATCGGTGCCCATGAAAGCGCCGTCTCGAGCGATTCGCCAAGCGCCAGCGCGGCTGCAATGGTCGAGGCAAAAGCATCACCCGCACCGGTACGATCAACTGGTGGCGCTGGATCAGGATAATTTGGCATAAAGAGCGTTCGCTGACCGTCAGAAGCATACGCGCCATCGGCACCATCAGTGACGACTGCTACGGTCACTCCCAGATCATGCATGGCTTGCATCAACCCGGGTACGTCGGCACGGTCTTTGCCGGTAACCTGAGCCGCCTCTTCTCGGTTGAGGATAACAATCTCGGCTCGGTCGTAAAACGGCTTCATTTTCTCCGTACCCCACATCAAATGGTACATACCCGGTTGGAAAACCAGTTTGATGTCTGGATTCGCGCTGAGATACATCAAAATCGCTTCGTGCAGCGGCCACGTTTTTTCGCCCAGTACGCCCAGGTACAGCCAATCGGGCTTTTGTGCTGGCTCATGCCACTCATACGAATAGTCTTCAAAGCGCTGCAACTTCGTACGATCAGCACCGTAGCGAAGCACGTAATGATAGTTTGATTTCATACCATTTTCAACGACGAGATCGTCCGTGCCGACACGCTGCTGTTGCAAGTACTTAATCATACTCCGTCCCGGATCGTCATCGCCAACCCATGACATCAAACTGGCGCTGAGGCCAAGACGCGTCATCGAGACGGCGGCATTTGGACTACATTCAACAGCCTCGACAATCTCGACACTATCATATGGCAGCTTCGCGCCCATCTCGAATGAAAGTCGTTTGTAACCTTTGTCATCAGTCGTTACCTCAGCATAATCTTCTGATAGTTTTATAAACGCGTCGGTAATAATATCGCCGACACATAATATTCGTGGTTGATTCATAGTTTTTGTCTCCGTATTATCCAATGTTAGGGGTTTTTCTCGTCTCCTTGTCTGCAACGCTGCATAGTGCGTATCGTCAGGCCGTACCAAACCAGCATCAATAGCCAGTTGTTGCGTCGTCACTGCATCAGTCCGTGGATGGTCCATATAGCGACCAATGATTTCGCCGCGCAAACTCCGCTGACCATGGCTATACAGGCGCTGTTCGAGCGGTAATTCATGGTGAGCGTTTTCAATCACATCAATAAGGTTAAAAGAAATCAGCTCGCCATCAACGACTAAAAGAACGTAGTCAGCATCTGCAAGCAGCGTCTCGCTCTCGCCGCGGCGCACGCTTGCTTCAAGAACATGATAGAGCTCGGCTGCGGTTGTATCGGCCGGATCAAGACCAAGGCTACGCATCACTGCATGAGCTTGATGCGTAATATCAGCAATAAGGCGCGTATCCACACCGCTATGGCCGGTTGCTTGCTCGAGCTGATGCATACTACGAACAAATAACGGCTGGTCAATCTGGAGCAGTTCCTGTAGAAATCGTGACATATTCTCTCCCTACAGCGCTTTCTCGCTAATTGGCATGCTGTGCAATTTTGCGCCTTCGTATAAAATACCCTCTTTAGCTCCGATCTTTCCAACCACCGAGGTCGAGTTGGCACTGGCGAAAATAATAGAATCTTTGAGCGATTTACCCTGCGCCCACTGGCTCAAAAAGCCCGAGCCAAACGCATCACCGGCACCAGTCCGATCGATCACTGGCACATCTTCGTACATACCGGCGCGTACAATCGTTTTGCCATCGCTCGCCACGACACCATTTGGCCCATCGCTAACGATTACAACTGGTGAGTAATGTAGGCCATGCTGAACCAGCTCTTCGAGCGTCTCACCTTCGACAAGTTTTTGCATCTCCTCTTTATTGACACAAAAAACATCAACACTTTCGAGTAATGTACGTAATTTATCCGGCTGTGAAAGTTCTGGGCCGGCTGGATTAAGCATAACTTTCGTACCTGCTTTTTCCGCTTCATCCACAATTTTTCTCAGTAATTCTAGGCCTCCGTTAGCCAGTGAGCTCGGATAGATCCAGTCGGCTGTTGCAATCGCGGAAAAGTCTATATCTTTACCATCTGAGCCGGCAGATATACCACGATGATTAAGAATAGTTCTCTCACCATTCGTTGCAATAAGGATAGTAGAATAACCTGCTTGGTAATGCGCTTCTCGTACGACGTGATTTGTGACGACACCTTCATTATCAAGGTCGCGAATCACAGTTTCTGATGCGGGGTCAAAACCAAGTGTCCACATATACTCAGAGTGAAGTCCCTGACGCGCAAACGTTACGGCGACATTGGAAGCATTACCACCTGTTGCAAACGTAACGTCACTGACTTCCATCTTTATACCAAGCGGTAAGTGTGTATAGGCAATTTTTCCCTCCGAGTGAGGGTCAAATTCGCTACTCTTTAGGAATACATCCTGTGTAGCTTTACCGATTGATAAAATATGTGGCACATTTGCCATAAATTAGAGTACTGCCTTTCCGGCACTACCAAACGCACCGATCTTATCTTCTACAACTTTTTGCACAGCCAATTTAACATTATCCATCAACTTCACGACTGCGAACTCTTCAGGATCCTCTTTGAGTGCTTCTTCGAGTGTCGTCCGAAAGGCGTAGCGCATGTCACTGTTAATATTTATTTTACTCACACCAATCTTTGCCGCTTCTTCGAAATAGTGAAGAGGGGTACCACTGCCACCATGCAAACTGATCTGACAGTCGATAGCATTACGAATGCGTTGTAGTAATTCAAGATCAAGCTCTTTTGGCACAGGATATTTACCATGTAAGTTACCGATAGCAGCGGCAAATGTATCGATACCGGTCGCATCGATGAATGCCTTTGCCCCATCTGGAGTGCTAAATGTCTTTTTAATTTCTTCGTAATCGATATTTTCAGTATGAACATTTGACGAACCACCGAAGTAGTGCGGTTCACTCTCTACCATTGCGCCAGTAAACTTCGCGTATTCGACAACTTCTTTTGTTTTCTCAATGATCTGTTCGGTCGTTGCATCGTGATTAGCTTGAGAGATATCGATATGAATAAACTCATAGCCAGCATCAATGGCGCGCTTACAATCCTCGACAGTTGGACTATGGTCAAGATTTAAATACATTTCAACGCCATACTCCGACTTGTAGTTGTCGACGAGATCACGAATATTCTCAAGACCCATCGCCTTAACTTCACCATCACTGACCTCAACGAGTACTGGCGCGTTCATTTTTTGCGCTGCTCGTGCCACTGCAATTAGCGTTTCTTGATTGTCGATATTAAACGCACCGACGGCAAAGTGCTGCGCCCGGCTACGCTGCATGAGATGACGCGCCCGTACCGTATTGTCCCGAATTTCTCTAATTGATAGTCCCATAATTCCTCCTAAAATCCTTGGTGATACTGCGGTGTGGTATCGATAAATTGTTTTGCCGTCTCGGCAATTTGTGGTCCCGTTAACTCGAAATGCTCCAACAGTTCTTGCGGTGCACCACTTTCGCCAAAGCGATCATGCATGCCAACGCGCAGTAGTGGCGTTGGCAGTTTTTCGCCAAGCAGCTCAGCAATCGCCCCGCCAAACCCAGCAGCAGCCTGCGCTTCCTCGGCGCTCAACGCTCGACCGGTTTTGCGCACACTGGCAAGGATCGTCTCCTCATCAAGCGGTTTAATCGTCGGCACATGCACGACTTCTACTGAAACCCCTTGCTCTTCAAGCTTTTTCGCAGCCGCAAGCAGCTGATAGGTCATGGTACCAGTACCAAGCAGCGTGATGTCGCTACCTTCGCGCAGTACGTACGCTTTCCCAATTGCAAACGGTGCGTCACTCGTACTAAAAATTGGCGTTTTTTCTCGGGCGAGGCGCAGATAGCTTGGCTTACCGTTCTCAGCGATAGCGCGCGTGGCCTTTTCGGCCTCTATACTATCGCCAGGTGCAATCACCACCATGTTGGGCAAGACACGCATGAGCGCAATATCTTCAAGCATTTGGTGCGTAGCGCCGTCTGGACCGACACTGACACCAGCATGCGACCCAACTATTTTGACCGGTTGATTATTTAGCGCGATTGTCGTGCGGATTTGCTCCCAGTTTCGCCCGGGACTAAAGGCCGCATAACTACTCGTAAATGGAATCTTGCCAGCCCGAGCCATACCGCTCGCTACGGTTACGAGGTTCTGTTCAGCCACACCGATCTCAACATATCGTTCTGGAAAGGCTTCTTTAAATAAGCTCATTTGAGTGCTTTCGGTCAGGTCGGCGCAGAGTGCCACAACTTGACTATTGGCCTCACCGGCAGCCTTCAGGCCACGGCCAAACCCAGCGCGGATCGGCTCCTGGGTAACATCATCGTTATAAAGATCGGGGTTTAATGGATAACTCATAGACCAACTCCTTCGTGAGTTATTTTGCCATCAAGCGTCCGAAGCTTCTCAAGAGCCCGTTTCGCTTGCTCCGCATTGGGCGGTGTGCCATGCCATTTATAGTCATATTCCATAAAATCAACACCTTTACCCGGAATTGTGTGCGCAATAATCACGCTTGGTTTGTTGGTAATCGCTCGTGCCATACTGGCGGCATCGATAATACTCTCGATATTATGCCCGTCAATTTCCTGAACGTGCCAGCCAAAACTTTCCCATTTTTCGCGCAGATCCTCAAGCGGCATGACGTTTTCAGTCGTACCATCGATTTGAATATTATTACGATCGACGATACCGATGAGCTGCGATAGTTTATTTTTGCCGGCAAACATGGCCGCTTCCCAGATATTTCCTTCATCCAGTTCGCCGTCACCCATCGCCACATACACAAACCGATGTGAAACCTGATCGATATATTGCAGCGTGTAGGCATAGCCGGCCGCCTGCGACAACCCGCTGCCAAGTGGACCGCTGGTATTTTCGAGGCCAGGCAGCTTCTGCCGCTCGGGATGGCCTTGCAGACGACTACCAAGTTTGCGTAATGTCATGAGTTCCTCAACCGGAAAAAAGCCACGCTCGGCCATGGCGGCGTACTGACCTGGTACAGTGTGGCCATTGCTGAGGAAAAAAACATCACGATCAGCCCAATCAGGCTTCGCCGGATCAATCTTGAGGATATTGAAATAGAGGGCGGTCATAATATCCGCCATACCAAGTGGCCCAGCACTGTGGCCACTGCCGGCATGCTCCAGCATACGGATAATATCTTCGCGAATTATATTCGCTTTTTGTTCGAGTTGTGTGATCGTCAATTGTCCACTCATACTACTGTCCTTTTTATATAATGCCGTGCTTATTGATTTCCTGAACGAGTGCCGTGTACGCCGCCTGCGGATCCGGAGCCTTCTGGATCGTCCCGCCCACATTCAGCACATCAATACCACCCTGCGTTAAGGTGTACGCGTTATCGATATTAACACCGCCATCCCAGCCAATCTCTACGCCGGCGTTGATCGCTTTAATGAGCCGCACTTTTTCGAGCTGCATGAGACTCGCCGTTCCGCCAAATTGACCCAGCTCACCCGTAAAAATCATCACGTGATCAGCCGCCTCAATCATTGGCGCAACCGTTTCCGGCACTGTCGAGCGTTGCAGGGCAATGCCAGCCTTGATATCAAATTTCTTTAGTTGTTGCAAAATCGCCACCATATCACCCTCGGCCTCGGCGTGAAAAATCACCATATGCGGCTTCAGACTTACGAGCGTCTGGAGGTGCTCAGCGGGACGTGCCACCATGGCATGAATATCAACCGTCCATTCCTGTGGCCACCACACTTGAGCAGCACTAACTGTAAAATTAGGCGTGAATTCCCCGTCAGCAATGTCAATGTGGGCACGTTGCGTAAACGGATTAATCCGTTCGATCTGTTCCTTATACGCATCAGCAGTGTCCGCCAAAATCGTCGGTGCAATCACGCTCATTAGGCTAGCTCGTCAATCTGCGCATTACGGCGCTTATAGCGAACAGCGCTAGCAAACGGTGTCGACAACCAGGTTTCAATAATACCCTTCCAAGCGGCGTCATCACCATTCAAAATCCGGGCCGGTAAACACAAAATATTGCTATCGTTGTCGTTGCGCGTCATTTTCGCTTCGTAAGCATCCCAAATCACGCTAGCGCGAATACCACGGAAGCGATTAGCTGCCATAGCCATTCCTTGGGCGCCACCACAGATAAGAATCGCACGTGGATCTTTATCATCATCGCCAATCACCTTCAGGGCCGCGCGCTGGGCAAACTCGGGAAAATCATCAGCCGGGTCAAGCTCACGGTCACCAATATCCTCAACGTCATAGCCATGTTTCGCTAGGTACGCAAACACCGCTTCTTTCAACGCAAAACCTTGATGGTCCGCACCCAAGTAGATCTTCATGTCTTAAGTATAAGCACTTTTGCTCTAAAACAAAAGAGCCCGAGCGGGCTCTTTCTGAGAATTAGGCGCGTAGACCCTTCCCGACGTCGGCAGTCAATTCGACCAAACGGTTGCTGTAGCCCCATTCGTTGTCGTACCAGACCATGATTTTCGCCAGGTTGCCGCCCACCACCTTCGTCAGTGCGAGATCAACCGTGCCCGAGAAGCTGTTGCCGATGTAATCACGACTGACGAGCGGTTCGTCGCTAACACCAAGGATTCCCTGGTAAAATGGCTCGGCAGCGGCTTTTTTGAAGACTTCATTAATTTCCTCAACCGTCGTATCACGACCAAGCAGCGCCGTAACGTCACTCAGTGACACAACAGGAGTCGGGACACGGATACTCAGGCCATCAAACTTGCCTTCGAGCTGTGGCAGCGTCTTGGTGACGGCGATCGCTGCACCAGTCGTCGTTGGCACGATGTTTTCTGCCGCGTTGCGACCTTCGCGCAAGTCCTTCTTCGGCGCATCCTGCAGCGCTTGACTCGCAGTGTAGCTGTGAACGGTCGTCAGGAGCGATTTTTGCACGCCAAACTCAGCATCAAGAATTGCCATTACCATACCGAGTGAGTTCGTCGTACAACTCGCATTACTAATCACCTCAGTGGCGTTGGGAATTTTCTCTTCGTTCGCACCAAGGACGATCGTGTCAACACCTTCGCTCTTGGTTGGACCACTAATGACGACGCGCTTGGCGCCGGCCGTCAGGTGCTTTGAAGCACCTTCCTTATCAGTGAAAAAGCCGGTTGATTCAATCACAAGTTCAACGCCTAGGTCGGCCCATGGCAACGCAGCCGGGTCACGCTCAGCGAGAACTTTTACCGATTTACCGTCAACGATGATATTCTGATCGTCGCTACTGACTTCGTGCTGGTAGGTACCGTAGTTGCTGTCGTGTTTTAAAAGATAAGCGAGGGTTTTCGTGTCGGTCAAATCGTTGATGGCAACGATCTCAAGGTCGCTGCGTTCAAACGCAATTTTAAACGCGTTCCGGCCGATACGACCAAATCCATTGATGGCTATTTTTGTCTGGCTCATGTAGTTCCCACTCCTTACGTGTAAAGCATTAGCATTCTCGTTTATTATATACCCTTTGACCCAACGCCGCAAAAATGCCAGCACCACCAGACATTTTTTTATTTACTACTAGTGTTTTATACTAAAAAGATATGAATAAGCGCGATTTGATGCAGCATGCCGAGCCGAGTTATGACGAGAACGAACTTCTCGAGCTGGAACATGCCATCGATTTCGCTTCCAAAGCCCACGACGGACAAAAGCGAAAGAGTGGCGAGCCGTATATCATCCATCCTCTAGCTGTGGCCGATACGCTCATCAGTTGGGGAATGGATATCGATACGGTCCTCGCCGGCATTCTCCACGATACCGTTGAAGATACCGAGGCTAGCCTCAAAGAAATCGAGAATTTATTTGGCCGCGATGTGGCATTTCTTGTCGATGGCGTCACGAAAGTTTCTCAGGCGCGAGCAGGCATGCAGAGTCTTGAAAATTATTTGCCGCAGACCAAAGATAATCTCTCCAAACTTCTCATCGCCGTCGGTCAAGATGTGCGTGTCATTATCATCAAGCTGGCTGATCGCCTCCACAACCTTTCGACCTTGCAGCACATGCCCAAAGAAAAGCAAAAAAAGATTGCGCGCGAAAGTCTCGACGTGTTCGCACCGATGGCCGACCGCCTGGGTATGGGCCGGGTTCGTATGCAAATCGAAGAGCTGGCTTTTAGTTATCTTGATCCGGAAGAGTTTAAGCGTCTCAAAAACCTGATGAGCAAACGCCTCGGCAAAAGCACCCGTAAACTTGGTATTGTCCGCCAAGACGTTGAGGCTGAGCTCAAAAAACACGGCATCAAACACGAAGTTAACGGCCGCGTGAAGAGTATTTATAGTCTCAATAAAAAACTTGCCAAAGTGGATGGTAACATTGACGATATTTACGACCTGATGGCGCTGCGGATTATTGTGGAGAGTAACGAAGATTGCTACCGTGTGCTTGGTATTCTCCATAGCATGTACCAGCCGATGATTAGCCGGATCAAAGATTACATCGCGATTCCGAAGCCGAATGGTTACCAAAGTTTACACACGACGGTCATCACGCCAAACAAACAAATCGTCGAATTTCAGATTCGTACTTATGACATGCACGATTACGCTGAAAGCGGGCTGGCCGCTAGCTTCCACTACCACGAACAAAAGTCGAGCAAAGATTACATCCGCAAAAAGGGCGCCAGCTCTACCCTGCCCACGCAGCTGCAATGGATCACGCAGCTGCAAGAAATTGCCGCGCGTCTGCGCTCAGGCGAAGATATTACCGAAGATCAGCTCAATATTGACCTCTTTGGCAACCGCATTTTCGTCTACTCGCCAAAAGGCGACATCTACAATTTGCCCGAAAAAGCCTTGCCGCTCGATTTCGCCTACCTGGTACACAGCGATATCGGCAAGCACGCCTATGGCTTTCGAGTGAACGGCAATATTCACGCGTTTGATAAACCGCTGTCAAATGGTGATGTCGTCGAAGTGATTACGCGTAAATTACCCCAGCCAAAACAAGCTTGGCAAGACCTTGTCACCACGACGCATGCCCGCAATAAGCTCCGCGCTCAGCTCAAACAACTTGGTTTGATAGAAGGTATCTCGCACGCTACGGCTATTATTCGCCAAAAGGCTTTACGTAAGAAAAAAGCGAACTAGACCAGCTGATTATCGAGTCCGTAGGCAATCGCCTCAGCGTAAAGCGGTCGAAACTGGTGCGTGCCGAGAAAATCCTCAAGCGCACACCACTCGATCGATAAGCAAAAGCTTCGCGGTCGTGACACGCTGCATTATTTTTGGTTCCAGCGCTCGATCGATGCCTTAATAACCGCCTTTGCTTCCTCGGCATCATCCCAACTCTTCACGTGGGTTGTACCAGCTTTTTTGAGGTCTTTGTAGTGGTTGAAGTGGAACTCAATCTGCTGAATGAGACGCTCAGGCAGGTCAGCAAGCGAGTTAATCGCATTGCCCGTATTACGATCATCAGCAGGGACCACCACAACTTTGTCGTCAACTTCGCCGTCGTCCTCAAACTTCATAACGCCAATTACTTTGGCCTCGAGGAAGATGCCAGTTGGCAGCGGTTCATCGGTGATGATAAGCGCGTCGAGTTCATCGCCATCTTCATCAATCGTCTGCGGGATAAAACCGTAGTTCGTTGGTTTGGCAAAAATCGCCGGTTCGACGCGGTCGAGCTGCATCGTTGCCAGTTCGCGGTTCCATTCGATTTTGTGACTGCTGCCTGCCGGAATTTCAACGACAACATTAACAATGCCGTTATCAACATCACCAGGTGTTAAGATCTGATTAAAATCAGCCATAGTATTTCTCCTTTTCTGCGCCTTCGGCTTATAAGACAAACCTGCGGTACTCCACCCCTCAAAACTTTTCAAGTTTCGTGGGGCCCCGGTTTTTCCTATCGCGCCGTGTCGCGGAGTAAATCCGCCGACTCGGGCTTTTCTTTTCTCTTAGTATTTGCTCCTGTTATTGTAGCAAATCTGTTATGATAAGAACAATAATGTTAGTCATCGGACATCGGGGGGCAGCAGGTCTTGCGCCCGAAAATACGTTTGAAGCCCTCCAAGCTGGTATGGAGGCTGGTGCTGACATCCTCGAATTTGATATCCGCCTGACACTCGATAATGTGCCGATCTTGGTCCATGACCGTCACCTCAAGCGGACACACGGCGAAGCGACACGCATTAATGAAATGACGCTTGACGAGCTGATGCATTTGACCGAAGGAAAGAAGCCGATTGTGACGCTCGAGAAAGTGCTTGATCACTTTTTTGGAGTCATTTTACTCAATATTGAGCTCAAAGGCGAAAACACTGGTGACATTGTCGCTGATTTATTGAAAAGGAAATACATTAAACGCAATGCCGATTGGGGCAATATCTTCCTCTCGTCGTTTAAAACCCGTGAACTCCGCGCGGTTCGTCGCAAGGCACCCTACGCCAATCTTGCGCTCCTAACCAACCAGAACCCGTTTGTGTTTATCGCCTATATGAAAAGCTTGAGTCTCAGTGCAGTTGGCTTTCATCGCATGCACATGCATCCGTTCGCCACTGAGGTTGCCAAGCATGCGGGGATTTTTACCTACGCCTACACCGTGAACCGTCCCGCTGCCGCGCTGCTACTAGCCGAACAAGGTATCGACGGCGTCGTAACCGATTACCCCGATAAAATCCTCAAAGACATCAAGAAAAAAAGCGCTTAAGCGCGCTTTTGTTCGTCGAGATATTCCCGGATCGACAGTGCAGCCGTCGCGCCCTCGCCAACCGCGCTGGCGATCTGCATGGTGGCACCACTACGCACGTCACCGCTGGCAAAAACACCAGGAACGTTCGTTTGTAACTGCATATCAGTCTTGATGAGGCCTTGCTCATCGAGTTCAATGCCGCTGCCGGTGAGAAAGCCAGTGTTCGGCTTGAGCCCTACAAACACAAAGACGCCGTCAGTCGGAAAGACCGTCGGCACACCTTCTTTTGTTGCTCGCACTTCAGTCACTTTTCCATCAATGGCGACGATTTCGTCTGGCGTCGTCGCGAGATGAACGGTGATTTTACCCTCATCAACATAGGCCTGAAGATCATGTTGTAAGATTTCGCTGGCTTTAATCGTACTGCGCACAAGCAAATCAATGTGCGTCGTAAAACGGGTCAAAAAGATGGCTTCTTGAACGGCTGAGTTGCCACCGCCGACAACGACCAGCCGTTTATCGCGGTAAAAAGCGCCGTCGCAGGTGGCACAGTAATGTACGCCGCGGCCGTAAAACTCAGCTTCGCCCGGAATACCGAGTTTGTTGTAATCACTGCCAGTGGCGATCAATACCGTGCGCGCCCGAACATCTTTCCCATCAACCGTCACCACTTTGACATCACCCTCATCACGAAGCGCCGAGACTTCACCAAATTCAATCTGCGTACCAAAGCGCTCGGCCTGCTTCTCAAGTTGTGCGGCGAGGATCATGCCCTGGATGCCATCCGGAAAACCAGGATAGTTATCAACCATGTCGGTGATGGCAGCTAAACCACCGATCACACCTTTTTCATAGAGCACCGTGTCAATATCCTCACGGGTTGTATATACAGCCGCGGCGAGATTGCTTGGACCGGCACCAATCATGATTACGTCTCGAATTGCTTCACTCATACTATTTTCCTTTACTATACCTAGTATAGCATTTACTGAATAGAATTTATTTCAACGATAAACTCTAGCGGTTCATTAGGGCCAATTGACGGTGGACTACCTGCCGCTCCGTAAGCAAGATCTGATGGAATTGTGAGACGCACCACCGACCCAACTTTTTGACCCGTTAACCCCTGCGTCCAACCTTTTATAACCCCAGAAAGACTAAAAGTTGCTGGCGTCACCTTACCGTCTTGGTTAGAACTATCAAATATCTTACCGTCACTCGTCCAGCCAAAGTAATTCGCTGTGATGGTCGAGTCGGCCTTCACTGTGGCGCCAGTACCCTCTTTCAACACCTCGACACCGAGTGACGTGATACTTGCCTTGTCAAATGGCGTAGCGCTATAGCCATCAAGCGGCTTACTCGACGCCGCATGCGCCTCGGCAGCAGCAGCTTGCTGTTTCTTATAATCGTCGAGTGCCTTTTGTTGCGCGGCCGCATCACTCGCTTGATTATTATTTGCTAGTACAATCACCACAAATGAGCCGATCGTACCCACCGTCATCACAATCGCAATAATTAGAATAGCAATACGCTGACTTGTTTTTGTCGCCATATGTTCCCTCTCTCAGAATTTACTCGTTCTAGTATACCAAACTAGCGCTGAGAATTCGAGGACGCAAAGTAATCATCTTCCCTCACTCGTTGGGCATGCCAGACGCCAAGAGCTTGACCAATCGGTAGAACATCATGATAACCGAAGAAATCGGCGGCCTTCCGTATGAGCGAGGCAACAAAACCATAGAGCTTAATCTTGTGCCATTCAAACGCCGCCCAATGTTCACCCACCGGCACTACCGATGGCGGCATGACGGCTTTATACGCTACGCGCGACTTACCAGCCTGACGACGCTTGATGTCATGTGCAACGTAGAGCGCATCGTGTAATGCAGTCTGTGCCAAACCACCATACGGGGTGATCGCATTATCACCAATGACATAGACGTCCTTGCCAGCCTGCATGTGTTTATCGACGAGTACGCGGCCATTTGGCGCTAATTTAAATTCAGCCGCATTTCGACTAAAGAACGGATTATTCGCCACACCGGACGTCCAGATGATCGTGTGGGTTTTAATCGGCTTGCCACTGACCATCAAGGTATCAACAGTCGCAGATTCAACTTTTTTATTCACTTCCACGACAACGCCGATTTTTTGCAGCCGCGCCATCACCTTGCGGCTGGTGGTTTCGCTCATGCGCGGTAACACGCGCGGCGCCGCTTCGATCAAACTGATCGTCATGCGGTGATGTGGTTTACCATACTGCGCTGCCAACCGTTTCAAATACGAACCAAGCGCCGAGGCAAGTTCCACGCCAGTCGGACCAGCACCTACAATCACAAATGTCCGATCGACTCGTTTATTCTCGGTAAATTCAGCATACAGGTGCTGCTTCAAATGCATGATTTCATCGGCCGATTTGATGCCGTAGGCGTATGTTGCGAGGCCCTCAATCCCAAAGTACGTCGTGACCGAACCGAGCGCTAAAATAAGCGTACTGTAGGAGTAAACTGTACCGGAAAGTCCGGTAAGCGTTTTCTGCTGCCGATCAATTGTTTCGATCGTATCGAGCTTGACCTGGATGTTCATAAGCCCGGCGAAAATCTCGCCAAGCGGCACCCACGACTGCAAATGGCTTCCACCAGTCGCCGTGCTATACAGTGCCGGGTAATATTGGAAATCAGGTTTGTCCGTAATGAGCGTAATTTTGTTTTTTGGCTGCTTCGCAAGTTCAAGCGCCGCCTTAACGCCGCCGAATCCACCGCCAACAATCGTAATATTCATGCGCCTATCCTTTTATTCATTATACCGAGCTGCCAATGATCTATCGGCAACAACCATTTTCTATTTTGTCGTTACTACTTCTCGTGCAAGTTTACCGAGCTTGACTCGTGCCAAAACCGTTCCTACCGATACCACGGCGAGGTACGTTAAACCAACCGTACATGTTTCAATCATATGCGCCGGAGATAGCACCGTGAGATACACTCCCGAAGCTATCGTAAGACCGATAAATCCATAATTGATATAGAGCAAACGTCGCGTTGGGCGCACGAACGCCACTGTCGTAATCGCCATACTAACAAGCGCGATGAGGATATGAAGTGTAATAATCATATAGCCAGTATACCACTTATGGTAAGCGGGCACCAACCATGATCATGCCGCAAAAGACCAATAAAATAATCAGCGAAAAGCGAAACATCCGCCGCGCCCAAGCGTCACTGCTTCGTTCTTCTACCCTTAGGCCTTTCACCGCCAGCCATAGCCAGTACAGACCAAGCGCCAGCATGACAACCAGATACACGTAGCCTGTGTAGCCAAAAACAGTCAGCAAAACCGTCGCAATTACAAAGGCCAGTGTATACCAAAAAATCTGCGTGCGCGTTTGCTTGACGCCTTTTACGACCGAAATAACCGGCACGCCGGCCGCGGCGTATTCTTTCTGTCGATAGACGGCAATCGAGTAAAACTCCGGCATCTGCCACAAAAACAGTACTGCAAAGACAATCACCGCGCCGATATCAATCCTGCCTGTCACTGCTACGTAGCCAGCTAAAATTGGCGCCGCGCCAGAAATGCTCCCCACCAGCGTGCCATGCCACGACAACCGCTTCGATAACATCCCGTACAGCACCACATAATCAACAAACCCGCCAATACCGATCGACACGACCAGCCAGTTTGTCCATAGAAGTAAAACCACGAGCCCCACAACGCCAAGCACAATCGAAAGTATGACCGCGTGGCGGCCTGGCACAATTCCCGCTACAATCGCCCGTGTTTTTGTGCGTGCCATTTTGCTATCGATATCTTGATCGAGATAATTATTCAGCACACAGGCCGAAGCGATGATCAGCGTCGTCCCCACACACAGCGCCACAAACAGCCAAAAATTAAACGACGATCGGCTTGCCAGTAAAAACCCGGCCGCCGCCGTCAGCGCATTGCCGTACAGCACACCCGGCTTTGTCAACGAATAATAATCTTTAAACGTCGCCACGGACTAAAAACCTGCGTTACTTTGCTGTTTCATATAGCTGTCCATTTGCTGGGGCGACATCTGAATCATGTTGTAGTTGAGGTTATACATAATCCACAGCGACCCCGCGATAATAATGAAGAGGAAAATCAACATGAAGAAGAAGGCGGCCAGATTCCAGCGCGGCTTACCTTCGCGTCCCAGGTGCAAAAAGAAGATCAGTTGTACCAGTAGCTGCGCAACTGCCAGCGCAACAATCGCAACCACTACCCACACGCCATACAGCCAGTGATCAACCACCACGAAATAAGCTGCAAGCGTCAATCCGACTGCCAGTACAAAGCCGAGCGTCAGTGACCACACCGTAGCTGGCCCGACTGGCTGCTTCGAAATAACCGGTGCATCTTCTTTCATTAGAGTACTCCCATTAAATACACAACCGTAAAGATAAAGATCCAGACAATATCAAGGAAATGCCAAAACAGGCTAAACAGCGTCAATCGTCGGATCGTGCCTTTCACGAGACCTTTTTTCAAAATCTGACCGATCATCACAATAATCCAAATGAGTCCCATGCTAATGTGCGCGCCGTGCGTCCCAACCAGCGTAAAGAAGGCTGACAAAAAGGCGCTCGCTCGCCAGCTATGGCCGTCCTGCACCAGATGTGTAAACTCAGTCAGTTCCAATGTTAAAAAGGCCGCGCCGAGCAAAAACGTGATGATTAGTCCCAAAATGACCAATTTGGTTCGGTTATATTTGGCACCCAGCAGCACCAAGCCGCAGACAAAACTACTGGTCAGCAAGATGAGTGTTTCGGTGAGGACAAACGGCATGCCAAATAGTTCTTTGCCCGATGGACCGCCGTAGGTTGCGCCGCGAAGCACGGCAAAGGTTGCAAACAAACTGGCGAACAGAATACAGTCCGTCATGAGATAGATCCAAAAACCAAGCGCCGTCGTGCCGTGACGCGCCGTTTCGACCGCGTCAAGGTGCTCAACCGCTATAGAATCAGTCTTGCTCATGCGTACTGCTCCTTTGCTGCGTAAGTGTTATGGCCATGGTCAAGCCGCTCCATCTCGGCGGCTGAGATCGTGTATTCCGTGTCGTCATCGCTCGTGCGTATAATCACACACACAATCACGCCAATCACGCCAACAATCGCCAACCACCACATGTGCCAAATCAATCCGAAGCCGACCATGAAGGCAAATGCCGCAATGATCACGCCAAAGCCGCTATTTTTTGGTAAATGCACATCAACGTAGACTGGTCGTGCCGGGTGATGACCCGCTTTTGCAGCCTCTTTTTGTTCCCAAAATGGATCACGCGAATGCACGACTGGCAGAACTGCAAAGTTATAAAACGGCGCTGGTGACGGTACTGACCATTCAAGCGTCCGGCCATTCCATGGATCACCTGTGATGTCGAGGTTCTTTTTGCGCTGCCAAATACTTACCGCTAGTTGCAACAATTGGAAGAAAATACCCAAGCAGATAATTACCACGCCCACACCCGCCACGATGAACAGTCCTTGCCAACCTGTCGAGGGATCGTAATGATCGAGCCGGCGCGTCGCACCCATGAGCCCCAGCGCGTACAGCGGCAAGAAGGCCACCAAGAAGCCAATCGCCCAGCAATAGGCCGCATACCGTCCGAGCCGTTCATTGAGTGTGAAACCGAAAATCTTGGGGAACCAGTAGGTAATGCCCGCAAAATACCCAAACACCACGCCGCCGATAATCACGTTGTGGAAATGCGCGACCAAAAACAAACTGTTATGAATCTGAAAGTCAATCGCTGGTACGGCCATCAGGACGCCGGTCACGCCGCCAATCGTAAACGTCACCACAAAGCTAAAGAACCAAAACATCGGCGTTTTAAAGTTGATACGGCCGCGGAACATCGTAAACAACCAGTTGAAAATCTTCACGCCGGTCGGGATGGCGATGATCATCGTCGTGATGCCAAAGAACGCATTCACATCGGCGCCCGCTCCCATCGTAAAGAAGTGATGCAGCCAGACGACAAACGACAAAAACGTGATGCCAAAGAGCGCCAGGACCATCGTTTTATAACCAAACAATCGCTTCTGGGAATAGGTCGCGACAACTTCCGAGAATATGCCAAAGGCTGGCAAAATCAGAATATAGACTTCCGGATGTCCCCACGCCCAGATGAGGTTGATATACATCATTGGATTGCCGCCAAACCCAGACGTAAAGAAATGCATGCCCATCAGGCGGTCGAGTCCGAGCATACCGAGCGTCGCCGTCAGGATTGGGAAGGCAAAAATAATGAGCAGCGTCGTCACGAGCACGCTCCACGCGAAAATCGGCATTTTCATCATTGTCATACCTTTAGCTCGTTTACAGAGAATCGTCGTCAGGAAGTTTATGCCCGAGAGTAAACTACCAACGCCGGCGATTTGCAGCGCCCAAATCCAATAATCAACACCCGGCCCCGGGCTATAGGCCAGTTCTGTAAGTGGTGGGTAACCCAACCAACCGCCCGGTGAAAAGCCACCAAGCATGAGCGAAGCGTTGACGAGTATCATACCGGCGGTAAATAGCCAAAAACTGACTGAGTTCATAAACGGAAAGGCCACATCACGCGTACCCAACATCAGCGGCAAAACCAAGTTGATGAGTCCAAACATTAAGCCCATCGCCACGAAAAAAATCATAATCGTACCGTGCGCCGAAAAGACTTGTTGGAACGTATCGGAACTAATAAACTTCCCGCCGTCACCAGCGCCAACTACCTGTTGAGCACGGATCATCAGCGCATCCGACACACCGCGCAGCAGCATGATGACCGCCACAATGATATACATCACTCCAATTTTTTTGGCGTCAAGTGTCGTCAGCCAATTCTTCCAGAGCCACGTCCATTTTTTAAAATAAAACAGTGCACCAATAATGGCGATACCAAGTAATACAATCCCAACCACCGCCACCTGGGTAACCAAATCATGCGGCAAGGCATTGAACGTCAACCTGCCAAACACAACATCGAGCAAACTCATTACATTCCCTCCATGTGTGACATATCCATGTTATTCATATTCATATTCGTTGGTTTCGGCGTCGTCGCTTTTGGCGCGCTGTTAGTCGGCGCCGGCATCATATATTTCATTACTATCGTATCATACAGGTTCTGATCGCTCAGCTTGTAGAAAAGTGGCGCCTTTACTGACGCTGGTTTGGCGAGCTCGTTGTAACTCGTTTCATCAAGGCTTTTTGTCAACTGCTGAGTCGTATGCACCCACGTATCAAAATCAGCCGGCGTCACTGCGCGCGCCGTGAAATGCATATCGGCAAAGCCTTGTCCGCTGATGTTCGCCGACGAACCTTTAAAGTCACCCGTTTTATTTGCAACCAAACTAAGCTTCGTCGACATACCACTCATCGCATAAATCTGGCCGCCGAGGCTCGGAATCCAAAACGAATTCATCGGCGCATCAGACGTGATACTGAAATTTACGGGCGTGTTCTGCGGCATCTCGAGCAGATTCACACTGGCAATATGCTGGTCAGGGTATATAAACAGCCACTTCCACTGCAACGCCACCACTTGGACATTGAGCGCTTTTACGTTCGAATCGAGATGTTTATAGGGATCAAGCGCATGGCTCGATTGCCACGTGACGATACCGAGCACCAAAATAATCGCGCACGGAATCCCCCACCAAATCGTTTCCAGTAGCCGGTTGCCTTCCCAATTAGGATGATAAGCAGCCTTTTTCGGATTGCTCGCGCGATACTTCAGCGAAAATACAATCAGTAGTGTAAAAACCGGCACGACCACAATCAAGCTGAGCAGCAGCGTAAAAACGATGAGGTTACGCTCTTTCATCGCCACTTCGCCTTGCGGGTTCAGCACATCAATATGCGCACCGTGCAGTAAGACAATGGAGCCGACAACCGCGGCGCATACCAACAGAAGTATAAGGCCTACCGTAATAATGCGCTTCACGACCGATTTTGTAAGCTTAACCATAATATATGTCTTCATCATACACCGCTGAAGCCGTTTCACAAAGTATCGTGGCGGTTAAATAACGGTAGCGTTCGTGGCGGCGATCACAGCCTGCGCGACGTTTTCAGTCAGCTGCGCGACTTCGTCGCTCGTGAGCGTGTGGTCGTAGGACGTAACCTTGATGCGAATCGTCACATTCTTTGTTTGACCGTCAGCAGGCTGATAAATATCCAGCGGCGTCACACTCGTTTCAAACGTACTCGTCTTCAACACACCGTCCACAGCGCTTATAATGTCAGCGTACTGAACGCTTGAAGCGACTTGGAAACAAATATCACGCTCGCTACTTGGGTAGCGGCTGAGTGGTGTATATATCATCTGGCCGAGAACGCCCACAAGCGCCGCTGTATCAAGTTCGAAGCCGGCGCAGTAATCGGGTAACTTCAACGCTTTGCTGACTTCCGGTCGAAACTCACCTATGATGCCGATAAATGTGTCACCGACGTAGGCAAATGCCGAACGGCGCATTTCATACGGTTTCGTGATATCAAACTCGCGCATCTCTGGCGGCACTTCGCGGTAACTGACGTCTGCATCTACCAGCGTATCGAGATACTGTTTAGCGAGGTAATAGGCGGCGTTAGATTGCTCAGATTTATCCGTTGCCGCGACCACCAGCCCAATCAGCTCGTCTTCGCGCGGCAAACCTTCGCTATCATTTTGATCTTTGAGGTGCGCTTTACCTAGTTCGAACAGAGCAAATTTGTCATACCCAGCTCTAATATTTGGGTGTACCTTCGCGAGCAAACTTGGCATGAGGCTCAGACGGTAATATTGCAAATCGGGACTGAGCGCATTTGATAATTCATAGGCGTGAGCTTTGTCTTGGCCAGATTTCTCCAAAAGATTACCATGCACGAAACTATACGTCAGTACTTCATTTGCGCCAGCTCTCGACAGCCTTTCGCGGACTTGACGTTTCAGCACGATCAGCGGGTTTTTCGTCGCCGGTTTAATGCTTCGTTGTGGCAATTCTCGTGGTAATTTATCGAAGCCATACAACCGGCCGACTTCCTCCACAATGTCTTCAGGTAGCTCGATGTCGGTGCGCCAAAACGGTGCAGCAAATGTCGTCGCCGTGTCGCCGTCGTCAATAAAACACGCAAACTCAACATTACGAAGTAGCTGTTCGATTGCCTTTTCGTCAAGCGCTAAGCCGAGTCGATCGTTAATGAAACTTGCTTCGACTTTGAGTAAATCGTGCACATTCCGATTGACGTTATCAAGCAGTCCCTCCTGGTGCTCGTCATACACCGGACTCGCCTGCTCGCCCGTTGATACGTCGAAAATTGACGTCATCAGCAGGCTCAACACATGTTCATTTTGGTAGGGCGATTGTCCTTTATTAAACCGGGTCAACGCGTCAGTAAAAATACCGTGGCGCATGCTTGATTTTCGCACGGCATACATATCAAAGGTCGCCACTTCCAGCACAATATTCTTCGTCTGTTCATCAACTTCGCTCTCGCCGCCGCCCATGATCCCAGCCAGTCCGACCGGACCATCACCATCGACAATCACAATATCATCTTCCGTGAGTTCGTACTCTTTGTGATTGAGCAGCGTAATTTTCTCGCCATTACTCGCCATGCGCACACCCAGTTTGCGACCACGGATTTTGTCATAGTCGTAGGCGTGTGTCGGCTGAGCCGTCAGCAGCATCACATAATTCGTCACGTCGACAATGTTATTGATCGGTTTGCTGCCGAGCCGCACAAGCTCAATTTGAAGCCACAACGGGCTCGGTTTGACTTCGATATTTTTCAGCGCAACCGCCATAAATCGTGGCACTTTTTCCAGCGCATCGTTAAATACCTCAAGTTCCAAACCTTCACCGGTCGCAAAATGTGGAAGCTTCCAGTACCAGTCCGGGCTTGTAAATTTATGTCCTAAAATACCAGCGATTTCCCGCGCCACGCCGATTTGTCCGAAAAGATCCGGCCGGTGCGTAAACATCTTATTCTCAATGTCAATAATCGTATCGTCGAGGCCGTAGGCTTTCGCGAAGTTGGCGCCTGGTTTAATTTCGACATCGCTCGGTTTCCATTCATCAGGATTGATTTCGATGATGCCCGCGTGATCACTGCCGAGCGCGAGTTCGTCAGCAGCGGCGAGCATCCCCTGGCTTAAAATCCCACGCAGTTCACGGGCGTCGAGCACAAATAATTCTTTGCCATCATAACTGGCCGGTACCGTTGCGGTCGGCGGCAACCAGACCGCAAAAACGCCCGCTCGTGCATTTGGCGCACCGCAGACAACTTGTACATAACCATTCTCATCGCGTGGCACATCTTGCATGGCGCCGCCATCATCAATTTTACAAACCCGCAAACGATCCGCATTCGGGTGCTGCTCAGCGCTCACGATTTTCACAATCGTCGCTTTTTCGTACCGCTCACCAAGATGAATAACTTTTTCTACCTGACCTAGTTGTTGATTGATCTTCGCGACCAGCTCATCGACTGGTGGCAACTCAAAATCAATATATTGTTTGATTGTGTTTAAACTAACTCTCATATTAAAACTGCCTCAAAAAATCTAATTTTGCCGATTCGAAATGCCGGACGTCTTCGATGCCATACTTCATCATGACGAGACGATCAACGCCACAACCAAAGGCAAAACCAGTGTATTCGTTCGGATCGATATCAGCAGCCTTCAACACGTTCGGGTGAATCATACCGCAGCCGAGCAGCTCGACCCAACCTTCACCGCTACAGACTTTACAATCTGGATTGTTACCTTCGCAGAATGGACAACTGAGCGCAAATTCAAAGCTTGGTTCCGTAAACGGAAAGTAAAAGGGGTTTACGCGCACGTCCAGTTTTTTGCCGTAGTATGCTTGCAGAAATTCTTGCAGCGTCGCAATAAGCATACCAGCGTGCACGCCTTTTGCAACATAGATACCTTCGACTTGGTAAAAGGTGTGCTCGTGCCGAGCATCCAAGTCTTCATTGCGGAACACGCGGTCTGGTACAACGGCGGCAATTGGCTCGTCGTTTTCTAGATTTTGACAGTACTTTCGAAGCACTCGATTCTGCATCGTGCTGGTATGCGCCGGCGCGATCAACGGCTCACCATCTGCATCCGTCTCGATCGTCATGAAGGTATCATAATCATCGCGTGCCGGGTGACCTTTAGGAAAGTTCAGGGCTTCAAACATGTGAAGTTGATCGTCGATCTCGCGGGAACCTTCAATCGCAAAACCCATGCGTTCAAAAATATCCGAAAGTACGGCAATCTCGCGCATCAGCGGGTGAATCGTGCCGAGCGTCGTTGGCAGTAACTGAACCGGCGCACCGTTGACATCCCACGGCGCAGTGACGTCGAGCGGCGTTACCGTGTGATCAAGCAACTCACTTTCACGACGTTCAATTGCCTTCTCAAGCTCAATCTTCAAATCATTGACCGCCTTACCATACACACCACGTTCCTGCTGTTCGAGCGTACGAATCACACTATATAATGACTTAAATTCTGGCGCCTTTAAAACATCCTGTGGTTCAGTACTCGCCACAATTTGTGCTAATAGTTTCATTTTGACATCTGAAATATCTTGCATAACTACTGATTAGTATAACACTAGGAAGCGAGAGGAAAGCGAACTTGTTCGTTTTCCCGAGCGACGAAGTGGTATATTCATATAACACGAGGAAACAAGAGTAGATATTAGCTTGCTAGCCTCTAATTATTAGATACACGATCGCCGCTAGGAAGGCTGCGATTACAAGAATCCAAAGCCAGGCCAAACTCGTTGTTTGCTTAGTGCCTTTGAGATAATTCGAATCATCCAAATCTTTCGCGGGCGGCAAATCGGCCAGCTCAGCTTTCTTTTTTGCCTTATCAGCTAACTCTGCCGCCAGCCGTTTTTGCAGTTCGGTTCGATTACTATCTTGGTTCATAAATAATGCCATGTCTCTACTATACCACTTGTAGTTACTTCTCATTTTCATGTGTTATACTATGGCTATATTTCACTTAAAGGAGGGAAATTTTATGGCTACGAAAAAAGCCGCTTCGACCGCAAAGAAATCGACGACCAAAAAGTCGACTGCTAGACAGAGGCCAACAACCACAAAAGTAACGACCGTCAAAGCTGTTGAGGCTTCGCGTCCTCGCCGCAACGGCATTAAAGCAAAGCTTCCAACCAACATTGTGAATATCGTAATTGCCGAGATTATCGGTACGTTTATCCTCACACTGGTTGCTGTCCTATCCGTATCGAGCCTCGCGCCGCTCTACTTAGGTCTGACGCTGCTCATGCTCGTCATCACTATTGGCGCAATTTCAGGCGCGCACGTTAACCCAGCTGTCACCTTCGGATTGTGGAGCGCTCGTCGTCTTCCAAGCATTTTGCTTCCGTTCTACTGGGTTGCTCAGTTCGTCGGCGCCATGGCTGCCATCGTCCTTTTGAGCTTGATTTCGGCTGGCAAATACGGCCTCGATTTTTCAAACTTCTGGAGCCTCAACTGGGGACTCTTTGTTGTTGAACTCGTCGGCACCGCCGTCTTCGTCTTCGGCTTCGTGGCCGTTTTCCACCGCAACGAAGCATCACAAACAGCTCGAGCACTTGGCGTAGGTTTGTCATTTGCCGTTGGTCTGTTGGTTGCTGGTAGCTTGTTCGCAACCTTGCAATCAAGCATTGACCAGAGCAAGATTACATCGCTCGCTGAGGTTCCACACGAACTTCGTGTGAAAGCTGCACTCTTGAACCCAGCACTCGCGCTGGCTTCGACCGAAAACACTGACGCACAGCTGCAAGGCAGCAACGCTAGCAGTGCTGGTGGTCAACAAAAGAGCCGCTTCACCGTTGAAGTGATCCTCGGTACACTTGTTGGTGCTGCCATTGGTGCAAACTTGTACCTCGCGACTAACTACCGTAACCGCAAGTAACAACTGCGGACAACAAAAACACCCTTCGTTATGGAGGGTGTTTTTTGATGAACTAAAGATCGTCGCGCTGCGGTTTGTCGATGAGTAACACATCAACACTCGAGTCGGCGCCAGCAATCTTGACGATATCTTTATCGACTTTGCCGAGTTCTTTATGTGCAGCGTTGTAGTGATTCACCGTCGTGCCAAGCGCGTTACCAAGCTTTTGCATATAGTCCTCAAACTTACCAATGTGTTGACCGAGCTTGCCGACACGAATTTGAATATCTTTGGCTTGTTCTTCAATCTGCAAACTGCGAAGGCCCTGCAGTACCGTCTGGAGATACGCCATGAAACTTGTCGGACTGACGATAATGACTTTCTTATCACGAAAAGCATATTCAATCAAATCGCGGGCGCTGGACCCAGTCCCAACATCACCAATCAGCAGATCGTAATAAAGCGATTCACTCGGAATGAACATAAAGGCAAATTCCATCGTCCCCTCACTCGGACGAATATATTTGCTGGTTTCGTCGATGCGGCCTTTGAGGTCAGTACGAACTCGCGCCAGCAACTTCGTCCGTTCTTCTTTGTCATTCACTGCCACCATGCGGTTATAATTCTCGAGGCTAAACTTGCTATCGATCGGGAGAATCTGACCTTTATCGAGAAACACAACGGCATCAACAATTTCGCCGTCTTTGAAACGGTACTGCATCTGATAATTTTTGGACGGTAAGATATTTTCCAGCACCGATTCGAGATAATACTCACCAAACACGCCACGTTGTTTTGGATTTTGCAACACATTCTGAAGCGTCTTGAGCTCATCTGCTACGTCCACGACACGGCGATTGGTCTCATCTAGTTTCGCGAGTCGTTGTGTCACGTCGGCCACCAACTTAGCACTTTCGCCCAACTGCTTTTGCATGGAAGTCTGCATAGATGTATTATTACGCTCCAGCTTATCGCCAAGCGCCTGCTGCAAACTCGCAATGCCTCGTGAAAGCTCCGTCACGTCCTGTTTCAAAAAATCAACCGCGCTCGACGATTTTAGTTCCGCTAGTTTACGATTTATCAACATCACAGCCACTGCCACCCCACAAACGACCGCGACAACGACAATACCCACCAACATTTGATCATTCATATGCTTAGTATATCACTAGGAGATGAGCAGAATGAACTCATTCGTTTTTCTGAACGACGACATAACGTATCGGCGCATAGCTCGATATGGCGTTAGAGTAGCGCAAGCAATCGGACGATAGCAACCGCTACGATCACCGCAATCAGCATAATTGTAAATTGACGATAACGGGTTAACCACGCAAAGGTTACGTAACTGAGCGCCGACAGTAGGACAATCCAGATAAGTGATTCGTACCATGACAAACCGCCAAGTGCCGGGCTTAGTCCCCACAATACACAGGCACTGGCGATGGCAATAATCAACGGGCGGAAATAGCCATACCGTACCAAGCCAAAGAGGCCAAACACGGCAGCAAACACCGTCGCTAAATTGCTGGCAATACTACCACTATTGGCACAAATATGAAAATTATCCGTCGAACTACAAAACAGTGGTTCAATCAAAAAACGCTCAAACAATAACACCAACGCCCACGTCACGAGTCCCACAAGTGCGCCAATAATCGCAACCGTTATGACCGATCGGCGGCTAAATATGGCAATCTGCTGGTTTGTCTCTGTCGAAATTACTTCGGCCATCACACTCCTCCATTCATTTTCTCTATAGTACACGATAGTTGTCACAAAGACAAAGATGTAGAGTAATTTTTATAAGCACAAGCTAAAAGACGAGGTGGAGATTTACGCCGACGAGTACCAACGGCCAAAAAATAATGGCGAGGAGCGCTGAGATAATGCGCCCTAGTGAGGTTAAATCTACGAGGTACTGCTGATTACTCGCAATCACGATACCGATAATAATATAGATAATCCCGCCAATCGAAATATTTCTCATGTACTACCTTTCATGTCACTGATCATTGCTATGTCGGACTCAAACCCTATGCCTTCGAGTCACTCGTACTATCTCATAAACATATCTGCTAATCTGTAAGATTTTTTACATATATCATTAATCGGTTCGTCGTATCGAACCTTTTAGTCTAAGTTGCGGTTATACTAATAGTATGACAATACAGATAAAACGAATTTATGACGGCCCAGCCGCAAACGACGGCTTCCGCATATTAGTCGATCGTATATGGCCGCGCGGCGTCAGTAAAGACAAAGCCGCGCTCGATGAGTGGCTCAAAGATATCGCCCCCTCAACTGAGCTGCGGAACTGGTTCGGCCACGACCCGGCAAAATTCGCCGAATTTCGTGAGCGTTACGAAAAAGAGTTAGCATCAAATGGCGCCGTTGCAACGCTACAAAATCTCCTCCACGCACACCCTATCGTTACCTTACTGTATGGCGCTCAGGATACCGAGCACAACCAGGCAATCGTTTTACGAGATTATCTCCAATCGAAATAAGACAAAACTATATACTCTACGCTAGCCACTTCACCAAACACGGCGTCGTTTTGCTGCGCAAAACCGGGGATTTGAATCTCTATCGTAGATCACGAAAAAAGTAGGTCATTTGACCTACTTTTTTCGTGGCTGGGATGGAGGGATTCGAACCCCCGGATGCCAGGACCAGAACCTGGTGCCTTACCACTTGGCGACATCCCAACAGCACTACGAATTGTATCATTTTAGAGCTGAACGCTCAAGCGGCTACTCCTAGGCGCGAGACGCGGCCTTAGCACCTACAAGATAACGGCGAATTTCGAATAGGAAATAACCCCAGATAGCCAAGCATACAGCGTTCCAAAAGAGCGCTACAAGTCCACCAGCGTTGAGGTGAAATAGAAAACTTACCAGTGTTGAAAGCGTCGACAATAGCAGAACTACAAACAGATAATTCCACCCCCGTTTTTGACCATTCTTGAGCGGTATAATTGCCATCGCAAGAAAGACAATTTCAACAATAGCAAAGGCGACATTGATCAAGGCAGCCACAAGGAGAAGCCCGCCAATCGCTACTCCACCTATCCCAAATAGTATCCCCAATACTCCGGTCGCTACTAAAATAGCAAGGAAGATCATGAGCATTCCTATCGCGCTCAGTATGACACCGATTAAATCGATCCACCAGGCGTTGTCGGTTAACCATTTCTGCCCACGGACAGGGAGATGCGGCGCGCTATCATACCACTGAGCGAGCTTCAGTTCAATTTTCTTTATCTGCTGCATGACATCCTCCGTATAGTGTTTACGCCTATAATACTCTCGACGACGAGGACTGGCAATCTACTGGAGCTACTCAGTTCAGGTTCCCTGAATAAAACGTTGTTATTTTTGACATTACGCTTGCGCTTTTCTCTTCAAAATATTACAGTACTAACAAGCGAAAGTTACGAAAAACAAACATAAAACCCAAAAAACATATGTTGTGACTCATCGCTCTACGACATCCACCACAACATTAAAAGTGCCCGGTTAGACCGGGTATTTTTAATGGATAAGAGCCTTACTTCACTTTAAGCGAATGTTCTTCGCGCCATTTGGCGATGGCGGCGTGATTCCCGCTCAGTAGCACCTCTGGCACCTTCATGCCGTTAAACTCCTCTGGGCGTGTATACTGCGGGAATTCCAACGTTTCGCCGTCGCTAAAACTCTCGATCTCAGCACTCATTTCACCACCAAGCACGCCCGGGATTAAGCGGACGATGCTGTCAATGATCGTCATCGCCGGCAACTCGCCACCAGTGAGGACATAATCGCCCACACTCACCTGTTCATCCACCAGACTGACAATCCGCTCGTCATAGCCCTCGTAGCGGCCGCAGATGAAAATATACCCCGCCTCGGCGTCAGCGTACTGCTGCGCCAGTGCTTGCCTCCAGCGCTCGCCGCGCGGCGTCATGAGCAAGACTTTCGCCGTTGGATCATTTGCTTTGGCGGCTGCAACCGCCGCAAACAGCGGCTCTGGCCGTAGCAGCATGCCATCGCCGCCACCATAGGGCGTATCATCGACGGTTCGACGTGACCCCAGGCCAAAATCGCGCAAATTGATCAATTCAAATGATACCAAGCCTTCTTTTTGTGCCTTCCACATCATCGATGTATGCAATACGCCCTCGAACATCTCGGGGAATAAGGTAATCACTTGGATCTTTTTCATCTGTTCTAGTGTACGTGATATTGACTTTTTTGTCTATTAGTGATATATATATATCAGCTTTTTGCAGTCGCAAAGATGCTTGTCCTTCGATAGGAGTAAATAACATGGTATTCTTCGTGGTTTTAGAGTTTTTTCTTAGCGCCCTCATGGTTTACACCGGAGTAGACCAGATCAATACCGGCCACGACGGAGCGTTTCAGTTTGCAGTTGCTGCCTTCTGCTTCGGGTGTGGCATTTTTTGCAGTATTCTCACTGCGAGAAGGAGCGACTAGCCCACCGAAAAGAGCTCGCCGCAGGAAACCATTCCTGCGCGCTAGAGCTCTCTCGGCGGGCTCTTTTCATACTCGCCTCTTCATCTGGTATACTGACTTCAGATTGATATAACGTGGAGTGAATATGGAAGAATTTGAACAAGACCAACCTGATGTCGATGAGGCGCGACGCTTCGCTGAAGGACGCAAACTGACAGTTACACCGCTTCATGCCGATGTCCAGCCCGACGAGCAGCCCGAATACGACGCCTTCTCTTCTGCTCGCGCGACTCAAACCCAAGAAAATCTCGCAAACGATAGCGAAGATACCGCCCGTCAGGACCAGCTCATTAGGCCAGCTCGCCAAGATCTCATGGAAAAGACCATTATGCAGCCCGCACCACCGCGCAAACGCCATGTTGGTATCATTATCGGTGTGATTATCGTTGTCCTCCTTGGCGTTGCGGCCTTTTGGTTTATTCAACAATATCGATAAGCGCCAGGAAAACGGCTTATACGTAAAAACCGCCCTAGATTGGGGCGGTTTTTACCTCACATAAAGCTCTCAACTATACGTTGCTCGCATAGAGCTGTTTCTCGCAGTTCAAGATGTTCTGAACTGTTTATGATTATATATCGAGGTCGTCGAGTTCTGCAAGCTCTTTTCGTGCGTTTTTTGCATAATCCGATTCGTTTTCCACAGGTTCATCTGTAGAGTTTTTCACAGGCTCGTCACTACTGTCGTCTGATGTCGTAGTATAGTTTTCGCGGTCTTCGTCATTGTTGACGATTTTCAGGTTATAGCGTGCATCATTCTTCGTACCAAGCGCACGTAGCAGCGTCCGTAGACTTTGTGCGGTCACACCGCGCTTACCAATCACACGACCTAAGTCTTCTGGATTAACCGTCAACGTCAGCAGTACACCTTTTTCATCGATAAGACGCTCTACAACGACATCATCAGGATGCTCCACAAGCGATTTTACGATATATTCTACAAATTGCTGGTCTATTGTCGAAACCATTACACCCTCCACGACTCTCGGTCAGTTCTCTACTAATATCGTATTCTTATTGTATCACGTTCACGGTTTTGCTTGCATAGCATTGATGTATAGTAAAACACTCGCCGAGATGACGAGTGTTTTTATAGTTTAGAGAAAATTATTCCGCTGCGACTTCTTCGGTCGTTTCAGCTTCTTCGGTTTCAGCTGGCGCTTCTTCCTTTGGCTGGTTTTTGCGGAGCTTTTCAGCGTTACGAATCGCTTTTTGCTTGTCAGTTGAAGCAGTTTTTACCCAAGTAGGCAGTTTGACACCAGCGTCAGCCAAAAGCTTGACGACACGAGGCGTTGGCTGTGCGCCGTTATCGAGGTATTTTTGCGCCAGTTCAGCTTGAACATTAGCTTCTTTGGTGTGAGGGTTGTAGCTACCAACATAGGCGACTACGCGACCACTGCTAGGGTGACGCTGAGCTTCTTGAACGGCGAGGCGGTACACAGGGTAACCCTTGCGGCCGACACGTTGCAAACGAATTGCGAGCATAAAAATTGTACTTCCTTTAACTTCTCTTATAAGTTGTATTTTACTTCTACCAATTTTACACTGTTTGACCGGCTAAGTCAATCTGTTCGGACGGGTTAATTGTCCAACGAGTATTTTTTCAGCGCGTCACGGGCGGCGACTTGCTGCGCGGCTTGCTTACTTGGCCCCGCTCCCTGACCAATCAGCTTGTCGCCAGCATAGACGCCAAGGGTAAAGATCTTATCATGGTCGGGTCCGACTTCATCAAGGACGCGGTACTGCGGCGTCACGTTATCGTGTCGCTGCACCACTTCCTGCAGATGAGATTTAGGATCACGCCAGCTACCTTCAGCCAGGATATTCTCGAGTTTGCTAATAATATGCTTGTGGATGAAGGCCGCCGCGTCATCATAGCCGCGCTCCAAGTAAATCGCACCAATCACCGCCTCAAAGGCATTGGCAAGAATTTGTGCCCGCGCCCGCGCACTGCCGCTTTTTTCACCTTTGCTCATACGGATCAGCGGCTCATAACCGAGCTTCTCACCAGCGGCACCAATACTTTCGGTGCGCACGAGAGCCGCGCGCCAACTCGTCAAAATACCCTCTGGCTCGCTGTAATTACGAAAAAGATGATCCGTCACCACAAGTTCGAGCACGGCATCACCAAGGAACTCGCAACGTTCGTTGTGCTCATTCACACTCTTTTTGTGCTCGTTCACATAGCTGCGGTGTGTAAGTGCAGTAACAAGAAGCTGAATATCTTTGAATTCAAATCCTAGTTTCGTTCTCGCAAAATCTTGATACGGTGCGGTTTGCATACCTGTCATGATAGCCGCCTTCGGCTTATAAGACAAACCTGACGGTTTTTCTCATCGCGCAGTGTCGCGGAGTAAATCCGCCGACTCTGGCTGCTCTTTTCCCTTGTAGTTACTATCATTATAAATTCTCCTGTCTTATGCGTTTCATGGCAAGTAACATGAGTTTGCCAATATCTTCATATTCGATCACGTCGAGCGCTTCGTGAAACGTAAACCATTTAATGCCGTTCATCCACTCTTCTTTTTGGATCGCGTTGGTATCGCCTTTGGCGCGTACCAAATAAATTTGCGTAGTCATGAGGACCAATTTGTCGATACGGCGATAGCGAAAATGGATTTTGCCGAGCCAGCCGAGCGCTTCTGTGTCGTGTAACCCTGCCTCTTCACCAATTTCACGTAGGGCGGTTTCCTGAGCGGTTTCGCCCTCTTCAATGTGGCCTTTTGGAATCGTCCAGCGATCTTTGGCATCTTGGATAAGTAGAATCTCCACGCCGTGATCTTTACTGCGGCGAAAGACGACACCGCCAGCGGTTGGCTCACGAACAATTTCTTGAATAGATGGTTTTTTACGATTAAAATATTTTTTAAATCGATCAAACTTCGGCGGTACTGTCATGTGCTGTGTCCTCAATGAGCGTTCGATACGCGGTACCAAGGACACCGTTAACGAACTTGCTCGAATTATCGGAACCGAAGGCTTTGGCGAGCTCAACCGCCTCGTTGATAACCACTTTTGGCGGTACAACGTCGGCACGATGGAGTAACTCATACAGGCCCATGCGCAAAATAGTACGATCAATGCGTGCAATTTGCTCAATTGGCCATTCTGGCGCAATTGGGCGAATTTCATCATCGAGCGCCGATTGCTCACGAATAACGCCTTCTACCAGCTCTTTGACGAATGCTTTATCTTCAATTGCTGACTCATAACGCTCTAGGTTGCGATTCAACACTTCGTCTACAGATACGGTTGTATCTTCGGCCTGTGTGCGAAATTCGTACTCATAGAGCGTCTGTAGTGCAACGATTCGTCCAAGGTGTCGATTTGATGCCATACGGTTCGGTTCTTTCTATTATGTTAATGCAAAAAGCGTCTCTACAAAGAGACTACTTATCTTGCTTTTTGCCGGTTTCTTTGACGGCTTTCGTTTTTTTACCAGTTTCTTTAGTGGTCGTAGTGACCTTCACTGGTGAGCTGCCGTTCACACGACGAGCGAGTTTTAGCACTAAATGGCTGCGACGCGTCCCAGTCTTGCGCGGGCTACTCTGTTTTTTTGGTTGTCCCATTTGAAAAGTTCTCCTTTTATAGGTTGTAATAAATCTTGTTCATAAGTATAGCGAATTTTGACATTTTACTCAAGTGGTTTACAAAATCTATTGACAAATATTAATATTAGTGATATCATATTTGCATGAATAAGCTCGTCGACACAATCGATAACCACAGCAACCACATACTCCCTCAATCTTCCGAAGCAATTCGAAATCGCAGGAACCGATTACTTATCCCTGCAGGGACTATGGCTCTAAGTGCCCTACTCTATTTTGGCGGTGAAGCCGTTATAAACGCCAACTCAGCTCCTGAATTTTCACCCACGACAACTACTTATACAATCAAGCCTGGGGAAAGTATTTATACTGCCGCAGAGCATATTAAAGGAGATGCTGCAATCTCTCAAGATAGTGCCGTTAACTACATCGAGCATCTTCCTGTTAATCATGAAGTTCTTGAAGATGGCCTACAACCTGGCGAACAGGTAACTATTCCAAAATCTGTTACTAAGTAGCTATACAACGATATTTACCAGCCGGCCAGGGATATAAATCACCTTGGTCGGTTGTTTGTTTTCGAGGAATTTCTGTACGTTATCTTCGGCAAGCGCCTGCGCTTTGACATCTTCCTCCGGCGTATCGTTGGCAAGTTCCAGCTTGGCGCGTAGTTTGCCATTCACCTGGACGATAACTGTCATTGTTTCCTCGACAATCAGCGCGTCATCCCAAACAGGCCAACCAGCTGTTTCAATCGTCGTTTCATTGCCTAGTTCCTGCCATAACTCAGCCCCCATATGTGGCGCAAACGGAGCGAGTAGACGGACGAGTACGCCCAGCGCTTCACGCCAAACCTCATCTGAAAAGCCGTCAACTTTGAACTTGTACAGCTCATTGGTATATTCCATCAAGGCAGAAATCGCTGTGTTAAAGCTCAACCGGTGGTAATCTTCAGTGACTTTGCGAGCTGTTTTGTGCTGCAAACGTGTGATCGCCTCACCATTACCATGAAATGACTTGTCACTGTCGATAAATTCTTGTGTAAGCGTCCAAACGCGGTTCAGAAAACGGTAAATACCGGCAATACCGCGCGAATCCCACGGCGCATCGAGCTCAATCGGCCCCATGAAGAGCACATAGGTACGCAGTGCGTCGGCGCCGTATCCCTGCTCAATCACCTCGAGGGGATCAATCACATTGCCCTTACTTTTGCTCATTTTCGTTCCATCTTCGGCATTGATATAACCGTGATAGACGAGTTTTTTAACCGGTTCGTTAAAGCCAACCAATCCCATATCTTTGAAAACATGCGTCCAAAAACGAACATAAAGTAAATGAGCCACGGCGTGATCACCACCTACATAGTAATCGACCGGCGCCCAGTAATTAGCCAGCTCCGGCTTCCATGCCTGCTCATTGTCGTGTGGATCGGTATAACGGAGCAAATACCAGCTACTACACGCATAGCCGTCCATCGTATCAGTTTCGCGGAGGGCTGGGCCACCACAAGTTGGACACATCGTATTCACCCACTCTGGCACGCTCGCGAGGACTGATTTGCCATCACCTTTTGGTGCGTAATCCTGCACTTCCGGCAGTAATACCGGCAGTTGATCATCTGGGACAGCAACAGCGCCATGCTGCGGACAGTGAATAATAGGGATTGGCGCACCCCAATAACGCTGTCGGCTAATTAGCCAATCGCGCATTTTGTAGGTCACTTTCGCTCGCCCGCGACCTTCTTGCTCGAGCCACGCCACAATTTCTTCACGTGCTTCGCTCGTTGACATACCATCAAAGATGCCGCTATTTTTCAGTATGCCTTCGCCGTGATAGACGACCGCTTCTTCATCTGCTGGTTTTTCAATCACTTCAATAATTGGCAAATCAAACAGTTTGGCAAACGCAAAATCGCGCTCGTCGTGAGCTGGCACCCCCATAACCGCGCCGGTACCGTAGCCAGAAAGTACGTAATCTGCTACCCAAATCGGAACCTTTGCACCGGTGACTGGATTAATCGCGTAGCTACCGGTAAAGACGCCAGTTTTTTCTTTGTTATCGCTCATACGTTCAATTTCCGATTTTTTAATAGCCTCGGCCACGTAGTCGTCGACAAAAGTTTTGGCATCACCTATCGCCAAGCTTTTCACCAGCGGATGCTCCGGCGCCAATGCTACAAAGGTTGCGCCAAACAGCGTATCGGGACGGGTTGAAAATACCGTAATCACGTCGTCACTATTCTCGATGACAAATTCAACTTCTGCTCCAACTGACCGGCCGATCCAATTCGTCTGAGCAGTTTTAATCTTCTGCGGCCAATCAAGGTCTGGGATTTCGTCAAGTAGTGCGTCGGCATAGTCAGTAATTTTGAAAAACCATTGCTTCATCGACTTTTTGATAACTTCACTGCCGCAACGCCAACAGCGGCCGCCTTCAACCTGTTCGTTGGCAAGCACGGTTTTATCAACTGGGCACCACCACTGCATACTTTCTTTTTGGTACGCCAGGCCGCGCTCAAAGAACTTGGTAAAAATCCACTGTGTCCAGCGATAATACTCAGGATCACTGGTGTTAATCTCGCGAGACCAGTCGATACTGACACCCATGCGCTTAAACTGCGTTTTAAAATTCGCGATATTTTGAGCTGTCGCAACGGCTGGCGAGGTACCTGTCTTGATGGCATAATTTTCCGCCGGTAGACCAAACGTATCCCAGCCCATTGGATTTAAAACATCGTAGCCATGCTGACGATAAAAGCGCGCGATCGCGTCGACAATACTATAGCTAAAGGCATGACCCGTGTGCATACCGACACCGCTTGGGTACGGAAACATGCCCGAAACGTACGTTTTGGGCCGCGATGAATCAGCCGTCGCTTTGTAGGCCTGCGTTTCATCCCAGATTTTCTGCCACTTGGGCTCGATCTCACTCGGGTTATATCGCTTCATATAGTCATTAGTATAGCAAATTTCACCCCTTCTCGCACACAGAAGCGGTGAAATAGATCTTGAGGACAACTTAGAGAGCGATGCTTGTGTCGGTGCTCTCATCAAATGACGAGCTGTAGCTGGCGGCGTAGACCGACTCAACCAGATTCGTAATGTCACTTTCTAACTGCTTCAGCGTGATTGATTTTGCTGGCGCCGTGACCGTGACTGGCTGATTAAACGTCGGCTCAATCGAAAGATTCGTTGTCGTGCCATCACTCGTGTCATCAATCGTTGCCTTGGTAAACTCGTGCGTCCAACGACTGACCCACACGGTGACCGTGGACTTGTCTGAGCTGTCGGTGCTCGTGGTGAGATCATCGGCGTTAATCGTAAACGAACTGTCACAATTGTGGAGTTGTTTGTAGAGTTTGGTGTTCTCTAAGCCCTTAGCGAAAGCCTTGCTCGCGTCATCGTTACCCGTCAGTTCATAGCCAAGACTACCATCCTTAGCGCCCAGCTCTTTTTTGATGGTAATAAACTGATGTTGCTTGTACAAATCAGTCACTTGCTTAGCAGCTGATTTGTCAGTTTGAAATGTCTTTACCGCGTTATCGAGACACGTTTTTGTGGTGGCGTAACTATCGCTAAAATCTTTGAGGTCGCTACTTGAAACCTTGATCCAGGTACCGTCAATCTTGGATTTGAGTTGGTCAATCAATGATGAAACAGTGCTGTCGGCAGACGAACCGATAACTTGTTTTTTCAGCTCGTTCACGATGTCATCAAGATGTTCAAATTTAAAATAGAGATCACCAGACTTATCAATCAGCGCACTCCCCTTCACGATGTAATGCGCTCCTGCCGCCGAGATAGTCGCCGTGGCGTCAAGTGCACCTGTCGCGTCAGCTTGCTTGCCGGTAACGGCAACTTTTACCTTTGCCTGGTCGTTGTCGACAGCAAGATTACCGGTATATATGACGGATTTCGCCGTGATGGCGTGTGTGATAGCGTCAGTTACGACCTTCTCAGGATTTTGATACCAGAACCTATAGGCAAAAACTGCGCCAGCTCCCAGCAGTAGAATGATCACGATAATAATGCCGATGAGGAGACCTTTCTTCTTAGGCGATTTGAGCGTGAATGGCGTTTGAGGCGCTAAAGGGTCCGTCGTGAGCGGCACCGGTGATGATGAATTTGCTCCAAATGATGGCTGAGGCGGCGTAGGACTCGCCGCAAATGGTTGCGGTGACGTTGGGGTTTCTGTCTCGGTAGGAGACACTGCAGTGAACGTATGCGCTGGTTGCGCCCACGCTGGCTGCTCCGACGTTGCCGTAGGAGTCACAGCTTCGGTTGATTCTTCAGCTAAATCTGTACTTGATGTACTTGGCTCTTCTTCGACATAGGTAAAATCATTTGGTGTGGTTTCTTGCGCTGGCGTTGGCTCGTTTTGTTCGTCGGGCATGATGCGTCCTTTTACTATAAAATTCTTACGCTTAGCTTAACACACCCGATATTATTACGAAAACTGAGAAAAGAATTTTTGCTTGATGTCGAGCCATTTGATTGATTGCCGAACCAGGTGCTGTTCGTCATCAGTACTATGAAGCAGCATCTTGACAGCCTCTTCAGTATAGATTTTACCCTCCGAACCTTTTGCCAAAATAATAGCGCCTGGTTCGAGGATTTTGTGCACAAAGGCACCAGCCTGCAACGCTGTGGTAAATGATTTTACCTGGCAGCCATTGGCGCGGGCAGCTGGCGCCAGATAACGTTTGGCGTCTTCACCGATTGTCACCACCCAGGCAAGCAGACTCGGATCACACATTTTGCCGATTGCCTCATGTTCCGCCGCAGATGTGGTGCCAAGTTCATTCATACTGCCAAGCAGAGCGATGCGCTGCGGCGTCTGCAGTTGGTAAAGCGTCTGCAGAGCCGACGAGACCGCCGATGGACTGGCGTTGTAGGTATCGTCAATAATCGTCGTATCGTTGACGCCGCGCAAGATGTTCATGCGTCCTTTGACGGGACGAATGGCGGCGAGACCAGCCTGAATCTCATGCGCGCTCAGGCCGAGCTTGACACCGACCGCCGCAGCTCCAACTGCTGGACGAAGGTTGTGTTCACCCACCACATGAATTGTCACGTCGATTCGTGGGGGTGTGGCACCGGGTGCGATCAAAATGCCGCTATGTCCATTCTCCAGCGAAAAATCGCCGCCTTCAAACCGATATTCAGCCGCTCCGCTCGTGCCATACGTCACGAGGTTTGGATTAGTCAGATAAGACGCAAATGACCCATCGACATCATCGCGGTTGATGAGCACCTGCTGACTAAACGCCGCAATCCCCAGCTCCTCCTTGGCGACAATATCCATCGTCTGTAAGTATTCCATATGCTCGGGTGCCACCGACGTGACAACGCCAATATCAGCCTGAAGGTAGCGTGCAAACTTCGCCATGTCGCCCTGGCGATCAATGCCGAGTTCTTGCACGACAACATCGACGTCGCTCGGGCCATGCACGCGGGCATGAGCTGCCCGAAATACCGCCAGCCACTGCAATGGGTTTTTCACATTATCGGGATATTCCACACCAAGAATCGCGAGCGGCGCGCTGAGGTGCGTATTGTGATTCCCCTCATGAAGACGCACTTTATATTTTTGTGACAGCACGGTCGCAATCGCCACCTTGGTACTGGTTTTACCGACGCTACCCGCGACAACGACCAGCTTTACCTCCGGGTGCTTTTTAAAATACTGCTGAACGTACGACTCAAGCTTTTTTTGAATATATGTTTTAAACATGGTTACGTCTATGATATATGATTGCGGCGTGATTGTCAGCTAAAGCTGCCGTGTCGGGGGATCGGGGGTTCAAGTCCGTAGGACTCACCAAACAAAAAACACCCTGATGGGTGTTCTTTGTTTGGTGGGCGCTGAGGGGCTCGAACCCCCGACCCCCTCGGTGTAAACGAGGTGCTCTAGCCAACTGAGCTAAGCGCCCGTGTGTCTTTTGGACCTGGATAAAAGTTTACACTACCGAGGGTGAGAAATCAAATGGTTTATCGACTACGCGTGGGGCGGTGCAGTATCGATCTTGCGGATAGCTTTGTGCTGCACGTGGCCTTCGGGCGCGATGTGATACAGCAAGACTTGGCCAAACTCCATTTCAACATTCGCAATTTCATCTTCGTGGATGTCTTCAAGATGTTTAATAAGCGCGCGAATGGAGTTACCGTGGGCAACCAGCAAGATATTCTCACCGTGTTGCAAACGCGGCAAAATCTCGGCTTCAAAAAATGGCACCACGCGGGCGTGAACATCTTTGAGCGTTTCACCGCCCGGTACTGGATAATCCCAGCCGCGTCGGATGCCGGTGAAGGCTTCATCACCGATTTCGTCCTTCACTTCCCATTTATTTTTACCAGTCAGATCGCCGTAATCGCGTTCGTTAATTGCGCCGCTGACATGATGTGGCACGTCGGCGTGACCGGCGCCTTCCAAAATCCCCCACAGCGTTTGATGCGTGCGTTTTTGCTCCGATGTATAGACGGCGTCGAACTGAATATCAGCGAGTACTTCGCCAATTTTTTTGGCTTCGTCGCGACCTTTTTCCGTCAAGTTTACGTCGGTTAAGCCGGTCCATTTACCGAGGACATTCCACTCCGATTCGGCGTGTCGGCTGATGATTAATAGGCCTGTTTTTGGTTCTGTAGTCATACATTCTAGTATGCACGCGCCTAGCATCTGCATCAAGCCCAGTGTAAAATAAAAGAATGAGTACTTTTTCCATTTCACACATTATTGGACGACAAATTATTGATTCACGCGGCAACCCGACCGTTGAAGCGGATGTATATCTAGAAGACGGCTCGTTTGGCCGCGCGGCCGTACCAAGCGGCGCCAGCACCGGTTCAGGTGAAGCGCTCGAACTACGCGACGGCGACGCCAGCCAATACGGCGGCAAGGGCGTCAGCCAAGCCGTGGCCAACATCAACGGCGTGATTTCTGAACGCCTGGCAGGGTTTGATGCCAGTGATCAAGCCGGCCTCGACCAAGCGATGATTGAGCTGGATGGTACTGACAATAAGGCGAAGCTCGGCGCCAACGCCATCCTCGCGGTCAGCCTGGCGAGCGCCAAAGCGGTCGCAAACGCCAAACACCTACCACTCCATCAATACATCGCCGAGCTGACCAATACCGAAACGCAGTATCTGCCACTGCCAATGATGAACGTCATGAACGGCGGTCAACACGCCGCTGGCAGTACCGATGTGCAAGAATACATGATTATCCCAGCGGGCGCTACCAGCTTTGCCGAAGCTATCCGGATCGGCACCGAAGTCTTCCACGCGCTCGGCAAAGTTCTCAAGGAAGCTGGCTACGGCACCACCGTTGGCGACGAAGGCGGTTACGCACCGGCCGTCAAAAATGGCAACCGCGAACCACTTGAACTGATTGCAAAAGCTGTCGAAAAGGCCGGTTATACCCTCGGCACTGACGTCGTCTTGGCGCTCGATGTTGCCTCAAGCGAACTATACAGCGACGGCATTTACACGCTTGCGACCGAGAACAAAACTGTCACCGCCGATGAACTAATCGATTGGTACGATGGCCTGCGCAAAGACTTCCCGATCGTGTCACTCGAGGACGGCCTCGACGAAAACGACTGGACCGGCTGGGCGAAACTCAACGAGCGGCTTGGCGACGATTTACAACTTGTCGGCGACGATTTGCTCGTGACGAACACCACGCTATTGAACCGTGCTATCAACGAAAAAGCTGCCAACGCTATCCTCATCAAGCCAAACCAAATCGGCACCCTGTCGGAGACTATTACGGCTGTCAAAACCGCCCAAGCCGCTGGTTGGAATACCGTCATGTCACATCGCTCGGGCGAAACCGAAGACGTCACGATCGCCCACCTGGCTGTCGGCCTTGGCACCGGTCAAATCAAAACCGGCTCACTGTCCCGCTCCGACCGCATCGCGAAATACAACGAGCTGCTGCGTATCGCGGAAGCCGCACCAGACATCAAACTCGCGCGCCCATTTGATACGAAATAAATCTCGTATCAGCACCGTCTCAGACAGACACCGTACTCTGAAGATGACACCCAATTTTCACCATGAAACAAACCACACCTAAACACACCCGATCATTTACCTACACTCGCTCGTATCAACCGAGTTCGAATGTGGCCGGTCGGCGTCTACCTCTACCTGCCCGGCCAGCTCGCCGCTGGCCCTTGGTTCGGTTTTTTAGTGGTGTCGTCGTCGTGTGCTTAATCGTAGCGAGTGCAATCTTTTTACCACATGTCTTAGCGCGACCAAAGCCGACACCCTCGCCTGTCCTCAGTCCTATTCTCGCGAAAAATCTGACAACAATCATAACTCAACATAGCAGCTACAAAATTGGCGTGGCGCTTGAGGATATTTCGTCTGACACCACGCAAACCTTTGGCGCGACTACGCCCTTCGTCGCCGCGAGTACGTCGAAAGTTCTCGTCGCCTGCGCGTATTATCATTTAGTTGAAACGGGACAAGCGACACTGACCGACATGCTGGGTGCGTATCCGGCTCAGTTCCAGCTCAAAGAAATGGTGAATGATAGCAGCAATGATTCGTGGCATTTACTTACCGCGGCGATCGGCGATGATAAACTCCAGTCCTATGCACAATCTATTGGCATACCATATGACGAAACGACCAATAGCCTCACGCCGCAAGCAATGGCAACGCTTCTCGCAAAGCTCTACAAAGGCACGCTCCTTAACCAAGCCGACACCGCGCAACTGCTTAACTATATGCAACAAACCAACGATGAAGAGCTTATCCCAGCCGCCCTACCACAGGATGTCACGGTCTACCATAAGTACGGTGAGCTTAATAGTGAACTACACGACGCAGCAATTATCGTATACGGCCATAAAGCTTACAGCCTCGTTATTTACACCGAGAATAATACTACTAACGGTAGTATTGATACACGTCCAGATCTCATCCACCAGCTCACGCATTCAATCGTCGCCGTATTGTTCCCTGCGGCATAGGCTAGGATCGCTATTCGTCTCTATGTCGTAGAGAAATATTTTCGTACGATGAGCCCTATACCGACAAGAGTGCCGATGATTACGGCGCCGATACCTAATGACACAGTGGGCTGTTGCGTCCTTATGCTCGTATTTGGTACTCCTGGTACGGTTGATGGTGAAGTCGAGGTGACTATAGGTGTCATACTACATACAGGAGAGGTGATTGTGTCATTGGTTGTAGTGACTGTTCCGCCGAAAGCGAGCGCCTGACCTACCCATGTAACAGTGTCGCCAATGGTAATACCGGATGCGTCGATGTCCGTACCGACAAATGTCGAATTAGCACCAAGTGTCGTTGCTTGCGTTGGCGTCCACCATACATCACACGCGGAAGCGCCGCCAGCGAGCGTGACGATAGAATTAGCTGACGACGTCAGCGTTCCATCCATTCGAAAAATATACGTACCGCCGCCGGTTAACGTTATCGTACCGCCGCCGCCAATGGTAGCAGCGCCTGTTATACAATACACGCCTGGCGTATAGACACCGACTGGCCCATGCGTGGTATCGCTTGCAAGATCAATTGGGCCTGGTGCAAAATTGAATGTACACGGTTCATTATTGAGCGTACTGAGCCCACTCCCCTGATCAGTACCTGCCTGGTTGTACGTGCTATCAGCTACATGTGTGGTCCCGCCAACGGTTGGCGCAACTGCTGGTCCCGTCGTGTAACCTAAATCACCACTCATCGTCGTGCCACTGACAGTGTTCGTATAGCTATTAGATAAAATACTAAAACTTTTTGCCGAGCCAGTATCGGGCGATATTGCCGCCGACGCGATTGGCGATATCGCAAACGAAACTACCAATAGAGAAATAATCCCTGTTATTTTTAGTAGTTTCATTGTATAACCTGCTTTCAAGTGTTCACTATGTCTTTTGCCAAGCGTACCACAGTCACCTACATATTACTATAAGCAGTATGTAATGTCTGACATAACGTTGTTCTATACATTACATCAATCGATTGAACCGGTCTTCACCTCACCGGCTCTTTTGTAACTGGCGAAGATGACACCACTTGGCGACGTCTTGGACTCAATGAGTTCAAAGGCCGCTGGCACGGTTCCTTCCGCAAATAGACGCTTGCCGTTGCCGAGCGTGACGGGAAATATCTTTAGCCACAGCTCATCAATTAGATCATTCTTGAGCAGCGTTTGTATGAGCTTGCCGCTGCCATGCACTTGCAACATTGGTCCATCTTGTTGTTTCAACTCCCTTAGTTTCGCGACAACATCACCCTCGACGAGCACGGAATTCTCCCACTCAAGTTTTGGCGACGAGCCGGAAACGACGTATTTTGTTGCCTTATTGAAGACACCCGCCGGGACATCACCGGCCTGCTGCGGCCAGTAGGCGGCGAAAATATCATAGGTTTTTCTGCCAAGCAGCAAATCAAACGGCACGCTCATTTGTTCACTCATAATATTGCCCGAAAACTCATCAAAGTACGGAAAAGTCCAACCGCCATATTTGAAACCGCCGGAAGTGTCTTCCTCTGGTCCACCCGGAGCTTGCATGATGCCATCGAGGCTCATAAACGATAAAACGACTATTTTTCTCATGTCCCGCCTCCTTTATTAACGTCACGATCTCAAACGTTTAATATCTAAAGACATTTTATCTTTAATTACGTTTTTGTCTATAAAATTTTTTATATATGCTACTGATTTAGATAAATATAAAAAGTAGCCCGACTCGGGGCGGAGGATCCGCGATTTTCATCGGAATCTCTCCGCCCACAAGCCAGGCTGTTAGTACCAGAAGTAGCGACGGACGCTAGGCGTCCATCCGGGGTGACCCTCCGCTCGCTTCTGGTCGTTGATCTTTTCACGGATCTCTTTGGTTACCTCACGGCGCCAGGCGCGATGCCGGCGCCGCTTCTTGAGCTTCCCCTTTCCCTTGGCCGTCGCACCGTGATTGCCAGTTTTCGAACTCCCCACCTTCGTTTCCCTTCGGTTCTCGGTGAATCGTTACTCGGGTTAAGACTATTATGCGGTTATTCTATTTTTTTGCAAGCACGGCTAGTTTCAACGCATCTGTTCATGAATCCGAAAGCGCAGTAGGTCCCTGATAAAGACTATCAATCTCTTCACGATCAGCGTCAGAATATGGCGTAGTTACCACTCCACATGCGATAAGTGCCGACCCTGGAAGATTCAAAAATTTAAGTAACGCCTGTGCATATTCATTGACCGCATCTTTTTGCTCTTGACTATCGCCTGCCGTCTTATATAATGCACGTATTGTCGATGGCCCAGTCTGAGCGCAAGCTCCTCGTTCACCTATACCATCCCATATTTGCTCAATAAGCTTCTCGAGTATCCGAGGCTCGATATCTGGAATTTCTATGTCAACATATGCGTCCGTCTCATACCGCCATAAAGCGATGGCTTGCTCCAGGGGGACGCGAACATCCGGTACGCCGGGTGCGAGATTAGCCTGAGACTCTTCATCGTTTGAATCGGTTAATTTATCTCGCTCAACTGCACGTAAATGGTGGCCTTTTTCTGTCATAATGGTTCACTTCGATCTATCAACAAATATATTAATACCGATTATGTCTCATCTCGAATGTTTTGCAAGCATGAGAAAAAAGAGGTCGATCACAAGCCGCGCGTAATTTATATAACTCAGGTGAAGAGATCCTAGAACTCCCGGCGCCTGGAGGCGCAGGAGTTTGCTCTCGACTATTATTTTCTTTCGAAGAGGTCGAAAGTTAAAGCTTATCCAGACCAAGTAAAAAACCGAATAAGGTCGGTTCTTAACTCGGTGCGGCAACTCGAGTTATTTTTACACGAAATCAGAGGCGAAATAACTCGATGAAGGATAATTCTAGCCGTACCGTATCAAGAGTATCTATTAAGTCAATAAGACTTAGGACCTACATGTAGTATGAAACACTTTTAGGATAAGCTCCGCTTTAACTGTTAATGCCATTTCTAAGAACTCTGTCCTTCATTTATCCATTACAGCCAGCAGTCTGAAAATCTTTTTAATGTATCTCGGCTAGTTTCAGCTCGCCTAATTCAATACGTTTTATCTGGTTTGTAGCTTCCACGATATAGCGTGTTTCATCCGTTTTCTCGTTTTCATTAATTGTTACGAGAATATCCTCGGGCGTGCGAAAAATCGTGCCTGGATACTGTTCGCCACTTAGCACCACGAACATATTTTTTCGCACTGGGACATCTTCCATTCTTCGTAAAAGCATCATTTTAACGACCGTGAACCTCTCACCAACAATTCTTTTGGCCGCACCCCTACTGTCCTCGCCCGCTTCTACAAAGCCCCGCTCAACAGCCAGAGGTAATCCAGTACCTTCATCGCAGAGCACCTCGGTCATGTCGTTAATCATAAACATATCTACTTCATCGTGAGGTAGCTTTTGATTAAGCACATACTCAAGGGGGTATGCGTCTTGGAGCTGCCATGTGTCGTCGGAAGTGTAAGTATCTACAAGAACACTCTTACCTATAGGATAGCCTTCGATACTACTCTCTGGATTATCCAAAATTATGCCGATATACCTCCACCCAAATTGATTTATAGAATAGCCGCCTGTTCCGCCCCAAGACACACTTGCAACCCTGTTGCTGCTTATTAATCCCATACCCATAAAGTCGTAATGTCGACCACTTGCAAGTGAGGGTGAACCGTCAAGATTATATATTTTTTTAAGGACATCGAGAGTGTTCATATTCAAATTATTCGTAACATGAACCATGTCAAAGAACTCATCGTAGGTGATCAGTTCACCTATAAGTGCCTTGGCTAGTTTGCCAACAGCTGCAGACTTTAATTTATCGTCGTGATTATTGACGGAAAGTACTATTCGCTCCCATAAGCACTCGTTCCTCTTTTTGCCCAATTTCTTTTTCAATTTCTCAACTTTTGCCTGGTCAATATCGCTATTATATAAAAACTCATTAATCTTTAACCCAAATGTAATATCCTGAAGAGTGCGCGGCAATGTAAGCACTGCAATAATTGCTTTCACCCACGGGAGGTCTTTAGAGACATTTTCAAGGGCAGGCACAAACGGCTTGAATTGCTCGATGGCTTGCGCAATACCCCATTGATCTAAATCTATTCCCAAATCAACATATCTATTAAGATTATTATTTATAGCCATACAAGTAGTATACCTTGGACATAGCTATAGAGTTAGCACTTCGTACGAAACATATGCTTCGCGCAAAAGAAAAAGACCATCTCGGGCCCAAAACTCATATTGGTGCGGGTGAAGAGACTCTAGAACTCCCGGCGGCTGGAGCCGTGGGAGTTGGCTCTCGACTATTTTTTATCTTTGAAGAGGTCGAGAGCTAGAGTCTCCCGAATAATTGAAAACGCCAGACCAAATGGTCTGACGATTTCAATGGTGCGGGTGAAGAGACTCTAACTCTCGACCTCTTCCTTGGCAAGGAAGCGCTCTAACAACTGAGCTACACCCGCATACTTCGATAATTATAAGGGAGAGAGGGAGTGATTGCAAGGGTGAAAAGCTCTCTTTAACCCCGTTGACGCGGTATAACCATAAGCTTATACTGACGAGTGGTAGTAACCTAATACAACCAAAGGGAATCGTTCATGAAAAAAATATATCAAGTACCGTTCATCGGCGTAGCCATTGCCGTACTCAGCCTCATCGCCGTTGGTGGTGTGGTCAATGCAGTACCAAATGCACATGCTCAGGCCGCCACTGATCATCAAACAACTGTTGCCGAACGAAAAGCGGCCGTTCAGACCCGTTTAACCGACACTCGCCTCAAAGTCTGTCAAAATCGTGAAAAAACTATTACAAACATCATGGCGAGGGTGTCTGATCGTGGCACCAAACAACTAGCTGTTTTTAGCAAGATCGCCGATCGAACAGAAGCTTTTTATACTTCAAAAGGTAAGACACTCGCCAACTATGACACCCTCACGGCCAATGTCACGAGCACAAAAGCGGCCGCTGAAACCGCCGTCAGTGAGATTCAATCATCGAGCACCAGTTTCTCATGTGACGCCAGCGATCCTAAAGGCATCGTGACTTCATTCAAAGATAGTCTAAAGTCAGAAATCACTGCGCTCAAAAACTACAAAACAGCCATCAAAAACCTCATTGTCGGTGTAAAATCAGTTCAAAGTACGACGTCGTCAGACACAACAACCAGCACCACAACAGATGAAGGAGCAACTGAATAATGCGTTCTTTACAAAAGGGTTTTTCCGTTCTTGAAATCGTCATCGCCGTCGCGGTCGTCGTACTTATTGGCTTACTTGGTTACACATTTTACACACACAGCCATAAAGCCAACGACAGCACGGCCCAGACAACGACAAGCAGTACTACGAACACAGCTAGCGTGCCGACCGCCCCTCCAATCAACAACGTGAGCGACCTCGATAAAGCCAGCGCAACGCTTGATCAAATGAATGTTGATTCCAGCAACGCGTCAGATAGCGCTTCGCTCGACAACCAAGCATCCGGTTTCTAATCCGTACCGTTCGCTATTAAAACCCTAGCTCGCCTAGGGTTTTAATAATGCCGTTGACTACCTTAATGAAGTAGCCGCTAATCCTTGATACCAAACGCTTTGATCTTGCGTTCAGCCTCCGCGGTATGCAATTGCTGTAGGTGGAGCAGCTCACTATAGGAGCCGCCGCTCTTTGCAAGCTCGTCAGGTGTGCCCGTCTCTTCCACGTGGCCACGACGCAGCGAGATGATTTGATCAACCGATTGAATCGTACTGAGGCGGTGAGCAATGATGAGCGT
>Ga0157372_10000083_pt1 | contig 99009 bp, 84 predicted proteins | sample C55metaG_FD_115307 | JGI IMG/M metagenome (GOLD analysis project Ga0157372, IMG submission 115307) | Corn rhizosphere microbial communities from Kellogg Biological Station, Michigan, USA - C5-5 metaG | ecosystem: Host-associated > Plants > Roots > Rhizosphere > Soil | place: USA: Michigan... | reverse complement strand
TTGCTTTCCCCCGCCATCTGTGGCGCAAACTGCGCACCACCAACGTGATTGAGCGCTGTTTCGTCGAAGTTCGCCGCCGCACTCGACCCATGGTGTGTTTTGTGAATGTGGAGAGCGTGGACCGTATCATCTACTCCATCTTCCAGAGATTCAACCTGGAATGGAAAACCCGCACCCTCAACCTATTTACACAAGCAGCTTGACGTCACCGCCTGACGCCCTCTCATTGACTTGGCTGACCGGGCTACATACCATATTTGCGCACTCGTCGCGTTCCTCCTTGTACATGACTGACCAGACTATCTCTCATTATCGTATTACCCAAAGGTTGGGGGGCGGCGGCATGGGCATCGTTTATAAGGCTGAGGACCTCGAGCTCGGCCGTTTCGTAGCTCTCAAGTTCTTGCCCGACGAACTCGCCCGTGATCGTCAGGCGCTCGAGCGCTTTCGGCGCGAAGCCCGCGCCGCGTCAGCTCTGAATCATCCCAACATTTGCACCATATTCGAAATCGGCGAACACGAGGGTAGGCGTTTTATCTCCATGGAGTTTCTGGAAGGCGCAACCCTCAAGGACCGTATCGCGGGCCGACCCTTGGATGTGGATTCGGTTCTTTCGTTAGGCATCGAAATTGCGGAGGCGCTTGAGACTGCCCACGCGAGAGGAATCGTCCACCGCGACATTAAGCCCGCAAACATTTTTGTTACTACTCGCGGCCACGCGAAGATTTTGGATTTCGGGCTGGCGAAAGTTGCGCCCACCTCAGGTGAAGACGATTCTCCAACCCTGACGGGTGACCAGCCGCACTTAACAAGCCCTGGAGCAACCATGGGAACGGTGGCATATATGTCGCCCGAGCAGGTGCGAGGCAGTGAACTTGACTCGCGCACCGACTTGTTCTCATTCGGCGCTGTGCTTTACGAAATGACCACCGGAGTGCTCCCGTTCGCGGGCAATACTTCGGGCGTGATTTTTGAAGCAATTCTTAACCGAACCCCCACCGCGGCAAGCGAGCTAAACTCTGCCGTGCCGAGACCACTTGAGGACGTGATCAATAAGGCTCTGGAAAAAGATCCGAGGCTGCGCTATCAACACGCGGCCGACATCCGTACAGACTTGCAGCGACTGAAGCGGGATACGGAATCGGGGCGGGCGTCGAGTTCCAGGCGAGTCGCAGCGCCACGGAACAGCCGCGGACTGTGGCTCGGGCTGGCTGGTCTAGGAGCAATCGCTGCCGTTTTGCTGGTTACCGGCATCTGGCTGCTTAGTCCCGTCCCTCCCGCTGTCCATTCCGTTGTGCAATTAACCAGTGATGGACGGCCTAAGAACGGCTTCCTGGCGGCCGATAATGCCCGCGTTTACTTCAATGAGGGCAATCTCGGCAGCTATCGTATCGCTCAGGTTTCGGTCCAGGGCGGACAGACCGCCGATCTGCCAACAAACCTGGTGGACGTTGAAATCGAAGGCATCACGAGTGACGAGTCTTCTCTCCTGGTATTCACGGGGGCTCCGTTTGCGCCTCGCAGGTCTATGTGGTTTCTTCCCGTGCCGGCTGGTGATCCCCGGCGCTTGGGAAATACAGAAGTCTCGGGCGCCACCTTATTTCCCGACGACCACTTGCTCTACTGGATTGACAGCGATGCCTACGTTGCCGACCAAAATGGTACGAACGCAAAGAAGCTCGCTTCGTTTCCGAAGCATTCGTCTGACCCTGCAATCTCGCCTGACGGACAAAGAATTGCGTTCCACGGTTATGGGGATGGGCGCACCTGGACCATTGATGTGTCCGCGATAGACGGGAGTGGCGCCCGCGCGTTGCTGAGCAGTGGGCCCAATTTACCTTCGGATGTCTGTTGCGTTCATTGGACCCCGAACGGGAAACAACTCGTGTTCATCGGCGAGACCGGCGGGCGAGATGACTTATGGGCCACCCCTGCCGGGCATTATTATCTGAGCGGTGCACCGAAACCTACCCAACTTACAAATGGACCGATTTCCTACGATGGGTTCACCATCAGTCGCGATGGAAAACACATTTTTGCAGTCGGATCGCTGAGACGGGGCGAACTGGTCCGGTACGACAAGCAGGCACACACCTACGGCCCATACGCGGGTGGCATGTCGGCTTTAGATCCAACTTTCTCACGCGACGGGAAATGGATGGCGTACCTCTCATATCCGGATCACACGTTATGGCGGAGCCGTTCTGATGGCAGTGATCGTTTGCAGCTCACGTACACTCCGCAAGTTGTCATTTTCCCTCGCATGTCGCCAGACGGCAGTCAGGTAGCATTCAGCGACAGCGAGGCAAACTGCTTCGTCGCGAGTAGGGACGGCGGCACGCCGCGTAAGATCGGCAAAGGTGCCGCCCCAGACTGGTCTCCAGACGGCAACTTATTGGCAATAACCTTGCCCACCAAGAACTTCTATTCGGGCGGCGTCATCGATTTGCGAAACGGAAAACTTTCCGACCTGTCCGATTCCGACGGAACGATCGGTCCCTGGTTCACCTCACAGGACACTCTGGTTGCCGCCTCTCAGGATCAAAACAAATTTCGGCAGTTCGATTTACGTACTGGGAAATGGTCGGACTTCGTGACCAGCAAAGACAAGGTAGTTAACTGGATCGTATCTCCTGACGGAAAGTACTTTTTCTACGCAACCGGAGGAAACGATCCCCAAGTATTTCGCGTGCGCCTCGCAGACCGGTCGGTGGAGGAAGTCGCACGCCTGAATGAGATACGGGTCGTAGAGGACCCGTACATAGGCCTCAAGCTGAACGTAGCACCCGACAATTCGCTACTTTTGACCCGCGATGTCGGGACCCAGGAAGTCTATTCGATCGCCTTGAAGTAGGTCTCTCCGAAATCACAACTCTCACGAAGACTGAACCAGGCATATCTCATTGATTCCTATACGACTTATGGCCACTTCACCTTCGGCGGCCAGCTCTGCCCGTTCTCCTGTTTTTTTCATGTTGCACATGCAACATTACTATGTTGTAATAACAACATTGCATGTTGTCATACCAACATTGAGAGGTTGCCATGAATGACACTCTGGATACAATTTCCCGGCGGCGTGCGGTGAAAGTCTTTGAACCGGTACACATCCCCTCCGGAACGCGGGAACAGATTCTCCATGCTGCCCGTCAGGCTCCATCCAGCTTCAACATCCAGCCGTACAGGATTTATTGGGTCGAATCGGCCGCCAAGAGGACGACAGTTGCGAACCTGTGCGTGGGGCAAAAACCTGCCGCGACCGCCTCTGCACTCATCGTCGCGGTTGCAGACACCGGATCGATTTCAGAAACGACACAGAGTCAGCTGGAGTGGATGCGCAGAAACGGCTTCCCCGAAGAGAAAATTCGCGATTACGAACGAACGGCAAAGATCGGACGCATTCTATTTATGCCGGGGCCATTGCATATCTTCGCAGCATTCAAATGGATAGTCTTCCGGCTACTGCACATATTTCAGGTGATAGGTATGCCGCCGCTGTCCCGTCAGGCAATATTCAAATGGGCTACCAAGGGAACATCCTTGGCTTGCGAGAACCTGATGATCGCTGCCGAAGCGCTAGGATTGAGTACGTGTCCCATGGAAGGCTTTGATGGCCGCCGGCTCTCAAAATACCTCGGGTTGTCCCGTCGTTTTCATGAGATTGTGATGGTGATCGCGATCGGGAAAAAATCGGACGCGTATATCGAACAACCACAGTGGCGAAGACCGCTCGACGCGACGGTGACCGTCCTATGAACATGCTTCCTAAGAACGAAATTCCGGATGACATCTTGAAAGACTCTGTACTGGCCCACATCGCAGCGGCATATTTCTCTGTGGGAAAGAGGCTTGAACGCAAGACGCAGTGCTCAGCGACCCGAGGTTTTGTCCTGTCGGCACTTCGCGGGGGCGTGAGCCTGAATCAGAATCAGATTGCAACACTCCTCGGCCTTGACCGAACGGTTGTGCACCGGGCGATCAAATTAATGGTTGCGGAAGGCCTCCTGTCCGAGACAAAGGCGAAATCAGGGAGAGCGATTCAGGTAGAGCTGACTGGCAAAGGGAAGAAGTACCGAGAGCGCTTAATCAAGGCCCGGGTCACTGCCGACGAGACGATCCGACAGCAGATGGCTCCAGAGGAGCGCGCGACTCTGCTTCGCCTGCTAAAGGCGGTCACGCAATGCGAGTTCTGACCCTCGCCCAGCCCCCGCGACAGATCGCAGATTCTCGAATTGGACAATATCCACTCGTAAAATTTCGCTATAACCACTGTAGGACGGGCTTGCCTGAACAGCGCGGGAATGGAAGAATTCGCTTGCAGATATCGCAGTCGGCGAGCGGCGCAGGCAACTCCGATCCGCTCGATGAGTCGACATTGCTGTTGCCACAACTGCCGGGAGCAGTAAGCACTATGTCGCGCCAGCCAGCCGGAGCAATTCCTCGAGTTCAGCCCTTAACCCCGAAAGAGGCAGAAGACGTAACCGCCACACGATCAGGATTGTTCGATCCGGCGAATGCGTCGCCGATATTCCTATGAAGCTTTATTCTCCCGCGCCGCAACGTTGCGCGATTTTGCTTGGCATTCTGGCTTGCTTCGTTTCCATCGGCACTGCGCAAAATGTAACCTCCAATGCGGCTTGCGAACGGCTTACGCAATTGAAAGTGCCCAATGCGAGCATCACTCTCGCGCAAACCGTCCCGGCCGGAACATACTCCGGCCCGGCTGAAGTTTTTACTGGACGCGATCTCTCTCGCTTATACAAGAGCTTGCCCGCCTTCTGCCGCGTGGAGGTAACTGCCAAACCGACCTCCGATTCCGATATCAAGATCGCGGTCTGGATACCCCTCAACGGCTGGAATGGGCGGTTCCAGGGCTTTGGTAACGGCGGTTTTGCGGGTTTGATTGATTATGGACAGATCGCCTCAGCCGTGAAACTGGGCTACGCGGCGTCGGCCACAGACGACGGTCACAGCGGCTCGCCCGGTGATGCAGCCTGGGCCGTAGGCCACCCTGAAAAGGTGATTGATTTCGGGTATCGCGGCATTCACGAGATGACGCGAGTTTCGAAGATCATCATTCAGTCTTTCTACGGAAGTCCAGCTAGACATTCCTATTTTGCAGGATGCTCCGACGGTGGCCGCGAGGCGCTCATGGAAGCGCAACGTTACCCGGAAGATTACGACGGAATTCTCGCGGGCGACCCGGCAAACAACTGGGTGCCTCTCATTTCGCTGGGTGTCTATGACGCGCAGGCTCTTACCGTTGGCCCTCGCAGCTATATCCCTCCTGCCAAACTCCCCTCGATCTCTGCCGCCGTCAATGCGGCGTGCGACGAATTCGATGGCGTGAGAGATGGCATTCTGAACGACCCTCGTCAATGCCACTTTGATCCGGCAACTATTGAATGCAAGACCGGAGAAGATTCAGACAAGTGTCTGACCGCACCGCAAGTGGCTGCGATGAAGAAAATTTATGCAGGCCTCCCTGACTCCTCCGGTCACATCATCTTCCCCGGTTATTTGCCGGGGGCCGAGGATGCGCCGGGCGGTTGGAGCTTGTGGATCACCGGTCCGGCACCGAACGGCAGCCTGAATTACCAGTTGGGGAACAGTTTCTATGCTTACTTTGTTCACTACCGAGCAGATTGGGACTACAAGACTTTCACCGTAGAAAAAGACGAGAAGCTCGCCGAGGACGCGCTAGGCCGGCAACTGGATGCGTCCGATCCTGACCTCAAACCGTTTGCCTCGCGCGGTGGCAAGCTGGTGATGTACCACGGATGGAATGATCCGGCGATTCCAGCCCTGAATTCGGTGAACTACTTTGAAAGTGTCCGGGCGAAGTTGGGAGCCAAGGCCACAGATTCTTTTCTGCGCCTTTACATGGTGCCGGGAATGTTGCACTGTAGCGGCGGACCAGGCGCGGACGCCTTCGGGCAAGTGGGCCTCTTCACCGACACGGATTCCGGCGCCAATTTGCGCCTGTCACTGCAGCAGTGGACTGAGGTTGGCACTGCGCCCGGCCCGATTATCGCTTCCAAACGCGACCGGGCTGATTGGCAACACGTGATCATGACGCGGCCGCTGTGTCCGTATCCGCAGGCCGCGACATACAGAGGCACCGGCGACACCACGAACGCAGCCAATTTCGCCTGCACTGAGAAGTAGGGAGAATTACGGCTCGTTCCCTGCCTGGAAACACCATGATCTCCAGCGTTGACCTTTGCGATAATCCTAAAGACAATGCTCGTTGGCCCGTTAGTTTGACGTGCCCGCAATGGGCTTTCTTGTCCGCCCTCCAACCCTTTTTCGGACCTCAATGACAGCCACTTTCAATTCTCGGGCCATGATTTCCATTTCCTGTTCTGTCCGTCACTTAGCGAAATGGAGATTTTCGCTAAGAGAGCGTGGACCGTGTTCCTGGAAAGGCTTCCCCCGCGCCGTCGGCATCTGTTCGTGTACTGCTCGCTGAATAAATTCTTTCCACACAAGCGTCGACGGATGCCATTTCCCGGCCTGGGTTCCGTCCCAAACAGCATGAACATTTTGTTCCCAGAACTTGTCGGTATAGCCGGCAAGGTGGACATATCCGGGTTCGTCTGCGTTGCCCATGCAATAGCGAAGGCCGTAGATCAATCTGAAGCCGGGCTGATCATCGGGCGTCGTCGCTTTGGGCTTTTTGGTGAATCCGGTCCCTCGTTTGAAATATGTGACCTCGTATTCCCAATTGCAGGGTCCCATGCGGGCCGGGACTTTCCAATCCACAAAGACGCCCGTCCACGGGTCGAATTGGCTGAGCCTATCCGAATCGGTGATCTCTACCGGCTGTTTCAGCTCCCCGCCGCTGATGACAATCTTGTCCGGCATGGCTTCCTGGTCCCTCATAGTGACCGCACTGCTTAGCAGCGAATCCCACGAGGGCATCGCGGGATGCCACTTGCCTTCCGCATTGCCACGGATGATCGTTCCACCGTTAAATGCATAAAGTGGCTCTCCGGGCCCTGGAAGATATACGAACCCCGCGTTGCCGGTCCAGCAGTAACGGGTTACATAAATCATTTTCAGATCGCCACGATCCAAAACGGAAGAGTCCCGCTCGGGCCATTTCATGTAGAACATTACTTCGAAAGACCGACGATAACAGGGAGCATTGACCAGCGACTTCTGATTCCACTTCGCAAACTGTCCTATCCAAGGGTGAAACGCCTCAAGCGCCGCCGGATCCCGAATCTCAATCGGCTGATTGAGACCGCCTCCCGCCACAACAATGAGGTCGACCGGGCCTTTGCCATAGGCAAACGAGATGGCGGCTAGGATCAGCGGCAAAGCGGCGAAAAGGCGTCTTACCATAGCTCATTCTCCAATCCAGAAAGAGTAAGACGCGCTTTGTAGTTCGATGGTTATCCCTTGCTTGAAGCATAAGCCTGTCCGGCTACCCTACCCAAGTACTGACGGGACTCTGAGGGGTGGCACAGAAGCGGCCTGCGGTCTTTATTTCCACTTCTATGCCTTTACTCGCAAACCAATCGAACTACACGAATGGAAATGTTATGCTTCGCAGGTGCTGCCTGAATGGGCCAGAAGAACTCTTTTGGGGATCTTGCTCTTCTTTGTTGTGCCAATCCACGCAAGAGTGCTTCGAGTTGAAATCTCCTCCCGAAGCGATGTCCTGAACGGGAAATCGTTTGGCAACGTCGGACCTTACGAACGTATCGCGGGCCGCGTCTACTTCACCGTTTCTTCGGCGAATCCCCATAACCGGCGTATCGTCGACCTCGATCACGCCGTAAACCTTAAGAATGGTGAGGTCGAGTTCTCATCAGACTTTGTCGCTATTCGGCCGCAAGATCCCAGCAAAGGGAATGGCTCGTTGATTCTGGAGGTCCCCAACCGCGGGCATGGGCGAATTACCGCCCTGGTTGATGGCGGTGATTGGGACGTGGCCAGGGATGCGGGAGATGAATGGCTGCTGCGGAACGGCTATACCGTCGTGACCCTTGGATGGCAATGGGACGCCCCAGGCGAAGACTCCCTGCGCTTGTTTGCGCCGATCGCGAAAGACAACGGTAAAACCATAACGGGCCTGTTGCGTGGCGACTACATGCCATGGAAGGTGATGCCGGAAATTCCTTTAGGTCATTTTTTTACTCGCGACGTTATTGGCGGAACTGAATACCCGGTTGCCGCACCAGACGACCCGCGCAATGTCTTAACTGTAAGGGACTCGAGAGACGGGCAGCGCATCCTGATTCCCAAGTCTGAGTGGCAATTCGCGCATATGGTCGACTCCAACCTTCTGCCGAGTGACCGGTACATCCATCTCAACGGCGGCTTTCAACCGGGAAAAATCTACGAATACATTTATGTTGTGGCTGACCCGGTCATTGCTGGGTTAGGTTTTGCGGCTGTACGCGATTATGCAGCCTACAGCAAGCATTCTCCCGAAGCGCCCACTCCTGCCGCACGTGTTTACGGTGAGGGTATTTCGCAGAATGGGAGATTTCTCCGCGAGTTCATCTACCAGGGCTTCAACGCAGACGAACAGGGGAAAATAGCCTTGGACGGAGTGCTCGCCCATGTTGCCGGAGCGGGCCGAGGCAGCTTCAACTACCGCTTCGCACAGCCCTCACGTGACGCCCAGCCCACGTCATCGGTGTTTTTTCCCACCGATCTCTTCCCATTTACAGACTTGCCCGAGACCGACCCCCGTACGGGTGCAAAAGGCGGCCTACTGGATCAGGCTGTCGACGATAAGGTGATACCCAAGATATTCTTTTCCAACACCTCGTACGAGTACTGGGGCCGTGTTGCTGCCCTGATTCACACCAGCCCGGACGGAACAAGGGACATATCTCCATCGGAAAACGTTCGCATCTACCTATTTGCCGGATTGCAGCATTTCTCTGGCCCCTTTCCACCGGAGAGAGGCAAGAACGATCTGCTGGGACAGGAGCCGCAATCGCCGCTGCCGATCAAGTATTTATGGCGCGCTATGATTGCCAATCTGGATGCGTGGGTGCGTCATAACACGCTCCCGCCAGCGAGCAGATATCCCAAAGTTTCTGATGGCACACTCGTGCCATTAAATAAGTACGTCTTCCCGGCGATCCCCGGCGTGAACATCCCGCATGAGGCGAGTCAAGCTTATCGTCTCGACTACGGCCAGGATTGGAAAAAAGGAATTCTCAGCGTTCAGCCTCCGAACGTCGGCACGGCATTTCCGGTGCTGGTTCCGCAAGTAGATGCCGACGGTAACGAACTTGCGGGCGTCCACCTGCCTCAAGTTACGGTTCCTCTGGCTACCTATACTGGCTGGAATTTCCGAGATGCTTCGATCGGCGCACCAAATCAGCGGATTCCGTTTGAAGGTTCATATCTCGCATTTCCAAAGACTGCAGGAGAACAGAACAAGGCTCGCGATCCGCGCAAGTCCATTGCGGACCGCTATGCCAGCCGCGATGATTACATGAAACGATACGCCAAGGCAGTTGACGATTTGGTGAGAGGGCACTGGATTCTTCCGGAAGATCGCGAGGCGTTGCTGCGGCAGGGGGAGGAAGACTGGGCACAGGCTAATACGAAGTAGTAGTCACCTGCGCGGAACGACTCATGGGCAACTTGGAGGCCACAAAGTCACGTGGATTCCAGGCGTAGGTTGGTACTTCTTCGGCGATCTCACCGCATCTGTTTTAGTTTGCAATTCCAGTCAGCATCGCCATTATTTTCAAGCACTTACTACGCGCTTATTCAAGATCCACTGCATCCCCATAGATAATGGGAACAAGGTTTCTCGGGTCCAGCTGCGGCCAGTTCTCCCATTCATTTTGTGTTGCGATCCGAACACCAGGACGGCAGAGCTTGGTTGCTATTGTGGTGAGAGATCATCTTGGCCTCGCAAATGAGGTCGGTTAGGGTTGGATTCTCACGGAGTGAAATATGTTGAGCCATGAAGCCGACAACAAAAATCTGTTGCGTTAACTCCTGACGCGGAATCTCGATAGTGTAGTCGCCGAGACCTAGGCTGGCATTGCAAAAGCAGCCCTGCCATTGCTTGACGTCTTCCCGGTTTAACAGCCCTTGAAGTTCAGAGAGCTGCGTTGGTTTGAGTGAGTAATCGAAACTCATTTCTGCCCCTTGGCTGCCCGGACAAGTCTCTCTCCAATTCCAGTTCACTGCAGCTTCATGCCACTTCTGCACCTCGGTGGGATTGCTGTGACTGATGCACCCGGGCGCAAAGCGATACTCCACCTCGCCATCGTCAAAGATGGTCAGCTCAGATGTTCCAGCAGTGTTGGTTGGAGCAGTCGGCAGCGAAGTCGGAAAAGGATTCCTCTTCTCTAATGGAAAGACGGCGTCAGGTGGTCCATTGCGGCGCTCGAGGACTCTGAAGATGGTATGAAAATCCGCGATGAGGTCGGAGAAACTCGCGCCCGGCGCCTCGGTGTGCGGCAAGGCTGGCCTGGAAATCGGAATTGTTCCCAGTGGGTGCTCCAGCAAGTGAAGGACTTGTCCATCAGGGGCTGGCTCGTAGCGATAGTTCCGGCCGCGAAAATGAATCGCATTGGATGGTTCCAATGCGTCCGATGTAATTAGGGCAAGACCATTAACCTGCCATATCGAGTCACGTTCATATGTGGTAATCGAGGCCACGGTAACGCTGCCTTTGTTTCTTGCGAGCCATTCGATCGGCTCGGGCGAAATCAGTAATGGAACGTAACAGCGTTCGCACCCGATTGGCTCATCAAAAAGTACGAGGTAGTATGCGAACCTGTAGAGAGGCTGGCCGGGGGCATGGTGGTTGGGGTTGGCTTCGTGTGTAATGTTGCGCCGAATTACTTCCATTAGCGGAGTTGGACCAGGTTCGCTCGGCGTCATGGTGTGCAGGGTCATAGTCGCAATTCCGTGCTTCAGGGAATCCGTCTCGCCCGTATCTACGTCGCCGGAAATCTCAACGTTTTCGCCGTCGTATTTATGGGCCCAGGTAATGTCAAGGAAGGGGTTAACTATCCTGATCGTGTGGACCGATTTTCCAGCTACCTGGATACTTTTACTGGCTGGAATCTGCACTTGCCAAACAGCATCTCGGTAGTGGGAAAGCGTTCCGTCAACAACAACAGATGCACGTTTGTTGGCGGCCTGCGCTGGCGCACAGCCAACCATGAGAAGCAAGCCGCAAGTGGTTGCAAGTGGCATTTTCATGTTTGACAATTCAAAACCCCACCGCGCTGGAAAAGTCTCGGCCAGCATTAGAACCGGGCTCAAGCACGCTTTCCCCAGGTCAACCAGCGTATCGAGACTCGCGCAAGAGTTAATGGCCTTGTACCATACATGCGCTTCCGACTTCTGCGGTAATTATCCAGTGTCCTGCTCTTCTTGCCCAAGCTGTCGCAAAGAGCCCATTTGGCACTCACGCCAATTTCTCGGCTGATCGCCAGGCTGGTCCATCTACACGTTCTCGGCACGTCGCAAGCGGCAAAGAATTTTCTTAATAGCACATCGGGTTCGCAGTCGTGGAATATCTCTATGTCAGTCTGTACCGCTAAAAGTGCGAGGATTGAGGCCAAAGGAATGTGATGACGGCGGGTTGCGTTAGCTTGGGGAGCACCTTGCTAGAATGAACTTTGCATCCGTCCGCCAAGCGAATCGTAAAGGTATGGCTCCCATCCGTCGTTTGGCTGGTCATCATTGTCATCGAATCCACGAATCTAGGCTCCGCCGAACATACCGGGCACATTCTTTATCCGATTTTCCATTTTCTATTCCGTACGAGCAGCGCAAGTTTTGTGACCTGGCACGCATTCTTGCGAAAAACCGGGCATTTCGTTGGGTACTTCACTCTAAGTGTCCTTTTTTTTCGCTCCTGGCGCGGCACTTTCCCCCGGCTAAGCACGCAATGGTGCCTGCAATGGGCGACGGTGGCGCTACTCAGTGCGTCATTGGTGGCGATGCTCGACGAATGGCATCAGAGTTTTCTGTCTTCTCGCACCGGCACTTTTCGCGATGTGATTCTCGACAGCACGGCCGCGCTTCTTGCCCAACTCGCCCTCTACTCCGTTTTGCGGATAAAGTCGCGGCCGACCGGGAGGAGAGGCCCCGGTTACGTGGATTCCGGATCGTAGCTATTGGTTTATTTGTGGCACTTCGCCACAGTTCCAACAAGTTGGAACCGAGGCGCCTTGCAAGCTGGCAGCAGCGGCAGAAGGGGGCCAAAAGGCCTGTAAAAGATCACGACGGCGGAAATCGCAAGGTTACGAATACTGAGTGCAAAGTTGCGGCATCGCGAGGTTACTGCAAAAACTGCCGTTTTGCGGCAAATTCCTGCAAGAATTGGGACGGTTGGCGTTCTCTCGTCGCAGGCCGTCAAGCGCTGCAAACTTCAGAAAGGCAGGAGACGATGTCATGCGGAGCTTCGGGTTTACGGTTGTTTCATTTGTGATGGTGGCAACAGCCGGGTTTTCGCAGAAGGCGGTTGTCCCACATTCCTCAAGTGGCATTTCACAAAAGGACGAACAGCAGATTCGGCAGCTTGAATCTGAAATGCTGAACGGTGAAATGAATAGCAATCCGGCGGTATTTGAAGACATTCTTGCTGATGACTGCGTCATTTTGAATGGTGGTCTGGGCCCGGGTCCCACAAAAGCCAAGCTCGTAGAGGGGGTTCACCAATCTCAGGGGCAGGCCCCTCCCTATAGCGCAAGAGAGGAGGGCATGCAGGTTTACATGCTGGGTGATACCGCAATTGCTATGTACGTAAAGGAATATGCAGTCAGAGCAAATCCCAGCCAAGTTGACCGAGAGGACGTGTCGGACGTCTTTGTAAGGAGCGTCGCTACCTGGAAGTTGAAAATATCAAGATCAAGCCCGCTCCGAAAGACAGAAAGCTGAGCCCGTTGGACCGGTAAACCCGGACGGAAGATCAGTCACGTCCTTTGGGATCTCATGACCGTATCCTGCCTGATCATCGCATTTGCTGCTGCAGCTGTTGCCATAAGACCGCTGCCTCAGCCGCGCAGCCTCCCCATTACCTGATTTTTGTTCTGAATTTGTAACAAATTCCCTGTCCCAGACACGATTCCTCATGGTGTGTTAAATTTCGCACCACTTGAGCGTTGAGGTCGCGGTCACGCTCACTCTGAACCTTTATGACCCGAGGAATTGTTCCTGTCGTAGCCCTATTGGTCATCGCTTCCGCATTTTCTCAGTTCTCTGGACCGTCAGGGCTGGTACTCAGCAGCGCAAATCCGCCTGCCAATTCATCCCCTGCCCCGTCGTCCCCAGTGGATGGTGCTGGAAAACCGAGCAATAGCGAAAAAGTCGATTGCAAGGACCTCCTCCCGTGCATACCCGTGCAGACCTGGGGCCTTGGGTTGCTTCGTGCGGGTTCGCCCTTGCGCAGCTCGTTCCTGAGAAGTCGCCTGAAGCTGCCATCGGCATCGGGAAACCTGTGAACGATCAGCTCCAGGGCATTGCCGCAAACGCCGGGGTTGAGAACCCTCTCGATCCAAGAAACAAGCCGGGGCCATCTGCTGCGAGCGACCGCTGGTGTCTCAATCGATTACAGCCACCTGGGGAACTTCAGTCGGTAATCGTCACATTACCAGACCCCATTCACTCGCATTTGGCTTTGGATTTTGACAGGCGCATTAATGCGATTCAAACCGCTGCACTCCAGGAGGGATATGTTCTGGATCATTTTTGGCTCCCTTGGAGAGGGATTCGGATTCCACCCTCGGAAAACCCGGACTTGAAGACCAATGATCGTGTACTTCAACAGCTCCGCCTAGACGAGCCGGGTTTGGAGATCTATCGCTCAGTTTCGACAAATGACGTGCTATTCGTCTTCCTAGTCGGGGAAACGCCCACTTTGGGAATCAAGCTCGCGCAATTACAGAAAGCGGTGGAATACACACGCGAAATACGCTTCGCTTCCCGCGCCGGGGGATTGTCCGGCCCGCAGGGACAGCAAGACTCGGTTCGTTTGTTAGGGCCCAGTTTTTCGGGGTCCATTCCTGCTCTCATCGAGTTCCTGGCACACACCACCGCGGAATGGAAGCAGAACAAGGATCAGAGCAATTTCGTAATTGTGACCAGCTCAGCCACAGATCAAAGCCTTCTAGAGCGGCTGAGGAAGGCCGTGGGGCGCACCAGCGTGAACTCTGTAGTCCACGATGACGACGTTGCTCTCCATGCCTTTGTAAGCTACGCGAAAGATTATCTGGGTGTTTCCGAAAACCAGATCGCGCTCATCTCAGAATCTGACACAGGATATGGCCAGGACATCCGTTCACTGGCTTCGCAAGTTGCGTCTGCGGAAAATGTCAGGACATTTCATTTTCCAAACCAGATCTATCGCCTTCGAACTGTGTATCCTGCGGCGCAGCAAATTTCTGCCGGTCAGCATCCCCCCGAAAAAATTCCGACTTCCGGCCTCGACTTGGACTTGAAACTCAATTCCGGCGGCGAGGATGGGGTTCCCGCTTTTTCGAAGGACGAACTTCCGCTTTCCCAAGAGGCAGAATTGCTCTCGGTGGCAGAAGCCATTCGTCGAGAAAGAATCAAGCTCGCTGGAGTCGCTGCTAGCGATGTGTTTGACGCCTTATTTGTCTTGCGTTTCCTGCACGAGTTTTGTCCCGACACCCGGCTTTTTATTCTCGATTCTGATCTCATGCTGGTGCGCGCAGTCGACAATCTCTCGCTCCAAGGAACCCTGGCCGTGACAGACTACCCGCTGTCCCAGGGGAGCTTCCAAGTTCCTGCTCCACCTTCTTGGAAGGAATCAGTTCGCAAGCCGTTTTCTTTTTCACGGTTTAGCCCCCGTCGCGCTGAAATTGGCTTTCCCAGCCGCAATGCCGAGATAACGTACAACGGCTTCGTTGCGATCACCGGCAGACCGGGACTAATGAATGACTACAGGCTGGCTGGCGGTACGGCAGGCAAAGACGGACCCACTCTGTGGTTGACGGTAATCTCAAGGAACGGGTTCCAGCCCGTGCATGTCTTCGCGGACACCAGAGCAAACGCGATTGATCTACAGCAGCTACAGGTGAGTGCAAACCGGGTCGCCGGAAAGACCGCGAATCTAAGCTCTACCTCAAGATCCGCCATTTCTGAAGCGACTCCCCTCGGTGCGGTGGACCTACCAGCCGGATCCAATCTAGGCGTTGCCTATGCTCTTTTCGCTGTAACCATGATGCAGTTCGTGTGCGCGTGGATTGGACGGAACGAAAATGCCAAGTACGCCATTTGGCTGATCGAGTTCTTTCACGTTTCTGATTCAGAGGGTGCCACCGAGAAGGCGTCCTTTCTTTCGGTTTCGTTTTTGGTTTTGGCGGTTTTGAATCTGTTCGTTTTCCTGCCGATCTGGCGGAGCGCCTATCTCGCGGCTGACCCCAGGGCCATTGCTAGTACCAATCAATCAACGATTGACTGGTATTCATTCCTTTCCGGGTTCGGAGGAGCCGCCGTCGCGGGATGCTTGATTGTTTCGATGTATCTGGCGCTTAGATACCGAGTATTTCATAAGAGAGCCGAGGCCTGTCTTCTCGGAATTGTGCTCGCGGTCCTGGTCACGTACTCCGGCGTGTGGGTCTGGTTCTTGTGCTTCGGTCCCGACTCTGCTTATTTCCTGCAGCGATGCCTCGACCTCTCCAACGGCACTTCCCCGCTTCTGCCGCACGTCCTTTGGCTGATGGTGCTTTATTTTTGGTCGATAGCCCAGGTTCGCCGAGTCCATTTGTGGGATGTCCGCCGTCAGAGCATCGCATTCGATTCCTTGGATGCGGCGTATCAGTCCGGCTTTCGTAAGCTGCAAGAAAATCTGAACCACTACTTCGAAAGGATCGTTTCAGTTGCGCCTTCCCTGTCTGCGCTGATCCTCGCGTGTCTGGCGGGGGTGGTCGTGATGTCTGCGCGACCGCGCGCCCATCTCGCCGGCATCGAGCCATTTGCGGTTTCCATTTGGGGCTCTCGAAGTATCAACATCTTCGATGGGTTGTACACCTGTTATGCCCTGCTGTGCGCGGTATTGATTGCTGCGGCTCTTTTGCGTTTCCTCCTGGGATGGTCTGCGCTCTTGAATGTTCTGCGCCGGCTGGAGCGACAGCCGATCCGCCACGCTTTCGATCGGCTGCCGAAGAAGTTCTACTCATGGACACCTTTGTGGCATGCTGGCGGCGCGCGCAGGAGCCTTGCCATTCAAACTCGTGCCCTGGAGTGTTTTGACAAGCTTCTCTCTTACCGAGACGCAGCCGGCTTTCCCAGGCCTCTGGCGCAACATCTGCAAGCTGCCGCGGAAAATCTGAAGACCGCTACTTCACAGCTTCTGGCTGCTGAGTCGCGGGGCAAGCTCAATTTGAGCGCCGAGAACGCAAAAGCCACCAACCTGTTCACTAGCGTAGCCGACTGGATCACGAGCGAATTGCTCCTTCCCCATTGGCAACAGACGGGAAATTGCGAAAGCATTGAGCAGCACGAAAAAAACCAGGCTGAGAAACCGGACAAGGGAGTCCGCCATGTGTTTCAGGAGAAGAATCCTCCCCTGAATCCGCATGAATTCATTGTTGTGGCTGAAGAATTTGTTGCTCTTCGCTTCGTAGCATTCATGCGCTACGTTGGAGTACAACTTCGCAACATGCTGTCGTTTGTCGTGGCCGGTTTCGTTCTCTGTGTGGCTTCGATCCGCTCCTACCCATTCCTGACACATCGGACGATCGGTTGGGGACTCACAGTCGTTTTTCTTGTACTTGGCATTCCGGTGGTCATCGCGTTCGCGCAAATGGACCGGGACGCCATCCTGAGCCGCCTTTCCGACACCGATCCAGGAAAGCTCGATCGTGCGTTCTACGTCCGGCTGATCGCTTATGGCGGATTGCCATTCCTGACGGTGCTGGCGTCGCAATTTCCGTCCATTGGAAGCTTCTTGTTCTCCTGGGTGCAGCCTGCGATCGAAGCGTTGCATTGATAGCACACGCAAGTCCGTGGAGAGTGATTGGAAACGTTGGTGCAATTTTAGACACTATTCGCCTAAAATCAACCGACACGTACGAAGCAAACATTTGTGACGAAGAGTAATCCATGCCGTCAGCTTCGGATAAGCTGCCGAGGAACGTTCTGTTATGGAGACTTTTCCTGGGATCACATGCTGGTGGAGCGTCTCGTTCTGCGTTAGATGAACAGTGGGAAAAAGATTTGTTGATTCGGGCTGACACAAAGGGAGGTCCAAATGTTAGAGACAATGGCGCCGGGGGCTCTTTCTAACCTTGATTTGTCCAAGGCGGTTTTGGCGATCGGAAGCTTAGGCACTGCCTCTTATGGAGTTGTTGATGTTACCAAGTGTTTTGGAGGAGGCGTTTCCAACCGCGGGTTCAGTGACATCACGAAAGTGGTGACCAAATTCATCCCCGCGAGCGCAACCGGAACCGAAACATCAGGTCTGGGTTCGGCATCTGCTCTCGCGACCCTGCGCGCAAATTGGATCAATGGCATGGCTTTGCCCGACCAGAAAGCGGCTGCGAAAGCTCTGGTAAAGCTGAATCTTACCGAGACCACGGCCCCACAAATGGCCGCTGCGGCAGGCGTAGACGCCTCTGTGCTTACAGATATTGCAAAAAAACTTGGCAGCACAGCCGCTCTTTTACCGCAAGAGACGGACATTTACGGCCGCTTCGATCTGATGCTGACTGCGCTGCTCGACCAGGGTTATCAGCGCGCCGACCAGCGTTATCGAAACAGCGCCAAGCTGCTCGCTGTGCCCATCGCTGTTTTGCTGGCCCTCCTTGGGGTCTGGGGGATTGGGGGAAATCAGACCACCGCCGCTGATCTTTGGCGAGCACTCCTTGCCGGACTGCTCGCTACACCCCTGGCTCCGGTCGCCAAAGATCTATCGAGTGCCATTCAGGCAGGCGCAAAGCTCGCCCAATCGTGGAAGAAATGACTTACTTCATAGATCTGCGGGCAGACTCGAAGGGCGGCAACCCCGTAGCGGATGTTGGGAGTGTTGTCGTGCGCACTGACGCGGAACCTGATCCAAATCCGTCGCATCCTCTTGCTCCGGAACTGATTCAGGCAATTCAAGGTCGTGACGTGTTATTGGGCACACACGGCTTCAAGGTGAATCGTGGAGACGGTATTTATAACCTGTCGCACTGGGCGCAGTGGTTGAAGCTTGGGGACAATGGCTTTTTTGTCGGCGTACTTTGGCCAGGAGACTCGCGATGGCTGCCAGTTCTCGACTATCCCATTGAAAACAGCGAGGCGATCAGAAGCGGGCGGCTCCTCGCAGAATATCTCGACAAGAACTTTTCAGGAGCGAACAGCCTCTCGTTCACGTCGCATAGTTTGGGGGCACGTGTCATCCTTGAAACGGTACGAAACCTCTCAGGCAACGTGCGAATCGGCACTATCACTGTTATGGCCGCAGCCATTGATGACACTTGCCTCGTGAACGAATATGGCGATGCGGCGCGGCGCGGGACCAAACTCTCGGTACTCGCTTCAAGCTGCGACGAAGTGCTGAAGTGGGCTTTCCCCGTCGGTAATCCCGTTGCTGGCATTGTGACTCGTGGCGATCCGTATTGGCATGGAGCACTCGGTCGCTTCGGGCCGTATCCCGCAGATCAACCGGGTAATCTCTGGAAGACGCCTAACTTGCCGGACACTTGGAATTTCGGCCACCACAGCTATATCAATTATGAAGATCATGGGCCTGGAAACCCTCCCTCGGGCGCCTTCGCACTTCCCGTGACCGTGCCCCCTCAAGGCACAGCAGTTCCTTCACAGGTTCCCGATTGGCAGCAGGCATTTGCCGCAGGCTTCGTCAGCACGCATTTCACCTGAGACGAACCCTCGTTCAGGAGGCTTCTGCATCGATCCCGCTTTAGAAATCGAAATTCGACAGCGTCACGGTTCTCATCAAGCCACCTTGGCAGTTCATCGCAAAACCACCAATCTGCTGACCTGGGCTTCCATCGGTCGCCTGCGCAGCCTGCTACTGCTTCGCCAGTTCCACGCGGCGGTTCTTGGCACGTCCATCTTCGGTGGAGTTGTCGGCGACTGGTTTGGTCTGGCCGAACCCCTTTGCAGTGACGCGGGCGGCTGGAACTCCATGAGCCGTGAGCCAGGCAACAACAGATTGGGCGCGCTTCTCAGACAGCGTTTGATTGGCACTCGCGCTGCCCTGGTTATCGGTGTGGCCTTCGATGCGGAGTTTCAAGGTGGCATCCTGCTGCACGAGCTTCGCGATCTCGTTCAGAGTGCCTTCTGAGTCAGGCAGGATGTCGGCCTTCCCGGTGTTGAAGTGAATCCCGTAGACAGCTACGTGACCGTTTTGTTTGATTTCGTTGTCCATCGCGGCGGCATCGGCGACGACTTCCTGCTGCATTTCCTTCAAATGGACAATTGTCTGGTAGTAAAAAGCGTTGTTCATGTTGTCCATGAAGATGTAATCGGATCCTTTGTGGGCTGTGATTTGACCGTTGGGGTTCTGGAAGTCGATGATCCAGGCGGCATTCTGCAGAGCGTTCAGAAAGTTGCGGTAAACCTGGACATCGCTGAGGCCTTCCCGATTGCTCATACTCCAGGACCACACTTCGCCTTCGATGTTTTTCGTCGTCGGGTCGCCGTCCGCATTTTTCCCGACCGGCATCTCCACGGAATCGAATTCCTTATGATCGCAGGTCGAAATCGTGCTGCCCGGCATGCGTTGGATCAGGGGTGAATCTTTGCAGCCCTCGGCGTCCTCGCCGAAGGCAGACGACAGGCTGAGAAGCAGCGAAAATGCGAGCACCAGAGCCCAATATCTCATGCGTTGAAATTCTCCTTGGAAGTGGCTGAACGGCACAAGCGTCAAAGGATACAACATTTTCGCGGGGAAACGTGAGCAGAGAGGAGCACACCCGTTCTGTCTCGCAACATCGATTTTCATGGATTAGGTCTGAAACACCCTGCGCATCTTGAGCAATTTCTAACTCCCTGCACACCTGATGGTGGACACTCTTCTTCGATGAATCAGGGGACTGCCTAGCTCCTTGTCGCCGACTAGGTTAGAAACACTCACTTGGCGGCCCTTTCGATCAGCCCTGTCAGAGATACCACTGTCGCGACGATCGCAGAAAGGGTAAGCAAGGAAGAATCACGAAAAACATGAGAATGTAGGTTTCTCCCGGCATGGGCGAGCTCTAAAGATCTGGTTAGGCTGCTACATGTGCAGAAAATGCCAGCCCTGGAGGTTTGCCCAATACCAAGAACGATACAAAGCAGGACGAACGCACACCCCAAAGCGGCTCATTTTCATCCCCACGCACTCCAAGTCGCCAACCGAGAACTAGGAGTTTCTGTGAACAAGACAACAAGAGATAATCTTTCGACCGCAATGCACAGCGAAGCCTTTACGCACGCAAAATACATGCTTTTCGCAGAGCGTGCCCGTAGAACAGGTAATCCTGACTTGGCGCAGTTGCTGGAGAAGACGGCGAAGCAAGAACTGTTGGAGCATTTCGCAGAGGAGGCTGCGCTTGCAGAAATCGTACGCGGCGACGTTGACAACCTCGAAGACGCCATCGCATCGGAGTCATATGGAATCGAGTCGATGTATCGCGACTTCGCAGAGCAGGCTTTTTCAGTGGGCGACAAAGCCGTTGGTGATCGCTTTGAAGAGACTCGCCACGACGAAATAAACCACCGCAAGGCTTTTAAGGAGGCGCTATCCGAGCTGGCAAAGAATCAAACCCGTGCATGGTAGTGAAACCCGCTACTGGCAACTCAACGCTCCAGCAGTCCTCGGCTCGTGAATATTTTCACAGCCGTGCCTTCCGCAGCGCCCAGGATCTTGAGCAGCTCCGTTGTCCACTCCAAACCCAGCTGATCACGCCCTCCCCACTCGGTCGAAACCCACGCGCGCAAGAAAGCCGCATCGGAGCGCTCGTCCCCGATCGCGGTCCTCAGTTCCCAAAAGGCACCTCCCCATATTGAGGCGACGTCCCATACCCGCCCTACTTCGTAGTGGACGCTACTCTCAGGAGTAACTCTCTTGAGTAAATCTTTTGTGAGTCGGCGTGTATGGGCGAGGTTGTGCGCGTAAGGATGTCCTGTACGTCGCTCTTCCTCGTCAGCCTGCTCCTTCGTGAGACCCAGTGACGGATAATTCTTGAAGCTACAAGGAAAATAGGTGGCAAGAGCGTGCCTGATGTATTGATTGGGTTCGCCCATTTTCTTCGGAGCTAATATCGAAAGCACATGCTGAGTGTACTGCCGGAGAACAAGGTCAAAGTTATCCCTGGCCTGGATGCCGATTACGATTGTGTTTGTGTCTTGCAGATAGTAGCCGAGAGCGCCCGCATCTTTGCGGACTTCGACGGAGGGGGAGGTTGAACCCAGATTCGCTCCAATGTGGTTAAAGTAGTCGTGAAGTTCCCTGAGGTCCGATGTCACTCTTTCTCTGAAGGCGGGGGTGGTCTTTCCAGAGAAAGTGATCTTTTCCACTTCTGCCACCCGCCCCGCTAGGGCCGCAACCTCTTCTCCTTTTCGAGCTACCTCCCGCTTCAGTTCTTGAAACTCGAACTTCCCAATGCCAGGAAGTTCAATGCTCTTGAACAACGGGGCCAGCCAGGGGACGATGGCGAGAATAAGCAGCCCCAACGTAACGGCGTCGACGCGAAGATTTGGCCAAGCAAGGTGAGCCGCCATCACTGCCAGTGCTGCAGAAGAGACGATAATCGACAGCGCTTTTTTCGAGAGAGGCCCGCTGTCATTCATGGTGATCCCGCCTTGCTCATCATCGCCAGTGCGTCCCGCTCCTGTAAGTCTTTGGCGAATTGTACCCTCAATATCCGACTCGTGACAGGGAAAGCGCCGGCGACAGGCTCAAGGTCCTTTTGTCGCTTTTCCAACTTCGATGCGCGTACGTCTTCAGTGAGGATTTGGATTTGGATCTGCCTCGCCGAGGATCAACTTCCCCGATGAGAGGTGTTGGCTGCTCGTCAGGTGCCTGCAAAGCGGGAGGTATCGTATCGGATGATACACTCGATTCCGTGCAGGACCTTTCGACGTTTCATAATCCCGTCGGGACGATGTTCAGTCCGCAGCTGAATAGGGATCCTGTTTCTTTCCGTCTGACCGAGGATCAAGTCAATTTTTTTCATGAACATGGATATGTCACTGCGGTTCGAGTCCTCACCGACGAACAAACAGAAATTCTGCAAAGAGAATTGGCCGACCTTACTGACCCCAAGCATCCCCGTCACGAACTTTTCTATGAATTTCACTCAAATGAGTCGGCAGCTGCCGATCACATTTTGTTTCATGCTTTAGGTGCGTGGCGGATTATGCCAGGTTTCCACGACGTTCTCTGGAACCCGGCATTCACAATTCCGGCGTCACAGTTGCTCGGCGGCCCGGTGCGATTTTGGCATGACCAGCTTTTCTGTAAGCCTGCGCATCACGGGGGCGTGGTCGCATGGCATCAGGATTACTCCTACTGGACACGCACGCAACCACTCGCACACTTGACGTGCTGGATCGGCCTGGATGATTCCACTCGCGAGAACGGATGTCTCCAGTACATTCCAGGAAGCCACCGTTGGCCCGATTTACCGATCACGGGATTGGCGGGTGATATGGAGGCGATTCAGGCCGTCTTGAACGCTGAACAGCGTCATCAATTCGACGCCGCAGTCGCGGTAGAGCTAAAGAAGGGGGAGGCTTCCTTCCATCATCCTCGTCTGGTGCACGGATCATTTGCCAATCACTCAAACCGAGCTCGCCGTGCGACGGTCATTAATGTGATGCGCGATGGCGTGCGTTCTGCCACAAACGAGCCTCTACTTCACGGCGTGCCTGTAATTGCGGCAGGAGAAAAAGTCGAGGGCCAGTTTTTCCCGCTGCTTGATGTTCGATGACGCTCGTTCCTTGACCGGTCAGCGGCGATTCAACTCCCTCCCCGCCATCATACTGCTCAAAATTCATTGTTGTGGATGCAGGCGGCGCGCCGGAAGATGAGTGCATTCGGGTCCCGAAATGTTTCGCGTTTAAAAAGTTTTTGAATTGCGCTGGAGGTGCCGCCGCCCTTCCTAGTTGGTTCCACCGACGCTCGTCGGTTTCGTCGTGGCCTGCCAGGCATTTCCATCTTTGAGCCTTGCGCAGCTGTTTCCATTCCTTAGGAAACTCAATCGATCGCTACCTTCCACACGGATTGTCCGCCAAGTGAGTGATAGAAGCCCCAAACTGCCAACGCGACTACGCTCGATAGCGCCAATAGAGAATTCGACATGAACCAGGCGGATAGATCGCTTGAGAGCGGGAGATTCGCCACCATATCGACCGTAAAAATTGCGACCGCCAGTGGTATAAGTCCGAAGCGCATGACGATCAGGACAGCGATGGAGTAGACCAAGACCAAAGTCGGCACCTCAATCTTGGGATGGGAATCCAGGAGTCCGCTGGGGAGCGCAAAAATTGCAACGAAGGCAATCGCGGCAAGCCAGTCTTTGCGCAATAAGAACTTGAGACCGAAAAGGAAAAAGAAGAACTGCAGCGTACCCAGAATCGAAGTGGGGACCTGTCTCAGCCAGGCTCCAAGGGCGGTGCGGCCTCCCGCAAGATAGTCGGAGTTGCCGAGCAAGGGAACGCCTCCCATCCGCATCACCGGGATGCTGCGCAGCTGAAAAATGAGAATCCAGACTACCCCCAGCATCACACCGAACAAAATGTCGCGGCCGACCACCGGATCGCGCAGTTGTCCAGAGAGGAGGCGGGACCACGAGATGATGGTGTGCGGCCAGCGCCGGCGGACCCAAGGTTCGAGCGCGAGGTAGAGAATACAAGTCAGGGCAGCCACAAGCAAACTGCCGCCTACTGCAATCATGAATGATCCTAAAACCGCCAGGCTAGGGATCAAATGAGTGCGGCTCAGCCACAGCAGCATGTCAAGCACGAACATGATCGTGGCCAGGCGAAATGCGCCTTCGCGATCGGCGCGTCCGTGCCGATAGTTACGCCGAGCTAGAAAGGCGGCCCCGACTAGCAAAGAGAGAAACAACAGAATTGTTAGAACTTGAGCGGCTTTCTTTCCCAGCGATTGTGCAGGCGCTTTCATACGATCAGGCTTAGTCCAGTCGCCAATCAGCGAAAAATAGACTGGCCTTCCGCGCAGGGCGGCCGCTTCGACTCGCAACGGCCGAGAAGTTCCGGGCCACTCTCCCGTCCACGCCCCGCGACTATCGAAGGCAGCAAGAGAATTCCATTGCGGATCGGCTTTCTGAAATTTCGAGATGTCCAACCCAGCCTCAGAAAAAAGGAGAGTCCAATCGTAGGAAACAGCCGTCGAGCCGTTCTCCATTTTTTGCGGCGGAATCGCCTGGAAGCTAATAAGGTGGCCCTGCGGGTCGAGTTTCAAATTGATCATTCCCGATAGGATCGTAGGAGGATCGGATGTGGTCACAATTCCGGGATTAAGAAACTGATCACGGTAGCCTTCGGCATACATATAGTCGGGGCTCTGACGGTACCAGAAGGAAAATAACGTCGGGCGCCCCGCAAGAATCGCATTCCAGTCAGGTCGGGGCTTGTCATTCTTCTCAATCGCTTCCTCTAGATCGGGGTCGTATTCGAACCCGTAGGCACTATCCACGGGGCGGTCGGTGTAACCGATTCGGGCGATGAGCTCGCGCCCTTTTTGCGTCAAGACCTCGGGGGACTGCTCCAGATGCATTCGGTTCAAACCGCTGTAGTGGACCCCGAGAAATGCGGTCACCCCCAGCGCAACCACAACCGCGGAAAGACAAAGCATAGCCACGCCGGGGCGGAGCCCGGCGGTTTCCCCCGCAGCGGCGACCATTTCCGGGGAAGGCGTTTCTCCCGCCGCCAGGGCGGCCGCGAGCGGGTCACCCCCAGGAAGCGCAGCCGAAACCGCAAGTACCGTTTGCGGGCGCGAGGCAGGATTTTCTTTAAGGCAGCCGAGAATAACTTTTTCTACGATTGGGTCGATATCTTTAACGACGGAGGATGGTCGGCTCGGGGTGCGATCATCATGGGCGAAAGCTCCTGCCGCGGATTTTTCAGCGAAGGCACGCTTCCCGGTGAAGATCTCATAGAGCACCAGCCCAAGGGCATAAATGTCACTCAGCGAGGTGACTTCCCTGCCCTCAATCTGCTCGGGAGCCATGTAGGCAGGCGTTCCGCTGCGAACTTCAGCGCCGCGAAGGTCGTCGGCCACCCCAGCAAGGCCGAAGTCAGTGATAACCACCTGTCCTCGGCCATCGAGCATGATGTTGGCAGGTTTCAGGTCACGATGTAGAACTCCCTTGGCGTGGGCCGCGGAAAGGCCGGCGCAGACTTGTCGGGCAATTTCGACAGCTTTATCCGGGGGAAGGCGGCCAATCCGGCGTAGCAGCGATGCAAGGTCTTCGCCATCCACGTACTCCATCGTGAAGAAGGTAGCCCCGTCGACCTCTCCGACGTCATAGACTCGGCATACGTTGGGGTGCGAAACGCGGCGCGCGATGCGGACTTCGTTCTTAAAACGTTCGAGCATCCCCTCGTGATTGATCGCTTCTTCAGGCAGGAATTTCATAGCGACCGCCTGACCCAATGTCAAATCGTCTGCGCGATAGACCTCGCCCATGCCGCCTTTCCCAAGCAGCGCAATAATTCGATAACGCGCTGCCAAGAGGCGGCCAGGGAGGAAACGCTCCTCGCTGGCCACTGAGTCCGTCGAAACGGAAGCTCGGGGCACCGAGCGAATGAAAGAGCCGAATGGACGATTCGCCGGAAGAGGCGAAGTTGCAGTGGCCGCGTAGTCAATCTCGAGGTTCGCGACAAGTTCGGGGTTCGATGTCGGTTTGGGCTTCGAGACTGGCTTCCCACAGTCGAAACAGAAGCGCACTTCCGCGCCTAACTGGGCGCCACAAAAGGAGCAGTAAGGCATGAAAATTCCAGCATCAGGATACCTCAGGCAAATGGCTCTGAGGGCGGAACTTGTTCCTGGCGCTCCTTGTGTATGGGAGTAAGAGTGTCAGCCTCCGTCCTCGAGCTAGCAATTCAGCCGAGGAACCCCGCCCTGGGAATGCATCCGTTGGAACTCAAAAAACCGGCAGAAACGCCTCCCGCATCTGCTTTCCGCATGATAGTATATGGGCGAATAAAAGGCGAATATCGATATGGCTTCCCTTCCTTTGCTCCCCCATTCTTCCCCGCGCCTTGTCGGCATCGCGCGGCTTGCCTCGCACAGCGATACCGTTGGCCGCGGTCACGAAGTGGAATACTTCGCTCTCCCAGCGAAATCTCTTCTCAATCGCTGCACCAGCACGCGCATGCCGTTCGCCTGGACCATCAACCCTTATCGGGGCTGCGAGTTTGCATGCAAGTACTGCTACGCCCGCTACACGCATGAGTTCATGGAGATGCGCGATGGCATCGAGTTCGAGCAGAAAATCTACGCCAAGCAGCACGCTGCGGATCTGCTTCGACAGGAATTGCGACAGGTAAAGCCAGGGGAGGATATCGCGCTTGGAACGGCAACCGATCCCTATCAGCCGCTCGAAAAGAAGCTTGAGATTACCCGGTCAATCTTGGAGGAGTTCGCCCGGCACTCTGGCCTGGAGATCGGGATAGTAACGAAATCAACGATGGTGACGCGAGACACAGACCTACTGGCGGAGATAGCAAAGCGCAATCAGTTGTATGTCAATCTCACCATCACAACCACCGATGCCGTTCTCGCCCGCATCCTCGAGCCCAGAGCACCCCGGCCGGATTTGCGCCTGGAGGCTCTGAAGAAATTGCGCGACGCTCGAATTCGTGCCGGCGTGATTTGCGCTCCCGTTCTGCCGGGCATCACGGATGCGCCAGCCCAACTGGAAGACGTGGTCCGGATGGCGGCAGCCGCGGGCGCCTGCCATGTGCGCTGCAATCCGCTTTTTCTTAAGCCGTGTTCGGCGGCGGTGTTCCTGCCCTTCCTGAAAGAACATTTTCCGGAGCTGGTCCCCGGGTACGAGAAACGCTTCGCCAGCCAGGCGTTCTTGCCGGCTGCATACCGGAAGAGGATCTCGGACCTGTTCTCGAAACTGCGGGCAAAATACAGGATCAGCCGGGACTCTGGATGGCATTGGGAGTCCCCCAAGGGATCCGACGTCCAACTGCAGCTCTTCCACCCTTAGCTGGCAGCAAATAACTTTCCCGACGTTCGGCAGAATTGATCATTGCCGTCACAGGCCTGCTTGCTCGAGTTTGAGAATTAGTGGTTGAAGTTCGGCGACGACTTCGGGGCTCCCCTTCGCAAGATCGGCGGTAACTTTGTCTCTTGCAGCAAGAACCTGGGTGAGGGCGTCTTTGATTGCCGCATCTGGGGTCGTCGCTTGAACACTCTGCGCATTCGCGAAAAACGTCTGCGCGTAACCGGAAGCCAAGCCGTAATTCAGCTGGGTAGCAGCCACGTACGTGAGTGCTGCGGATTGCTGTACCTTGGCCAGGTCAGCCCTGGTGTGACACGACGTCAATTCTTCCCTGGCGCCACGGGCTTTCCAATACTGCGGGACGAATCCGATGAGCAGACCTACTGCAAACACAATGACCCACGTCAGAAAATTTCGCATGCCGTTCTCCTAAAAGGCGGTCTTACCTGCAGCCGCAGCAACACCAAGATAATAGAACGACCGGCTGGGAAGCCGCGCTTTTGTCTTGTCTCGTTTCGCGTATGATTCGAGGCATGAGCTTCCATCGAACGTCTGCCCTAAGCTCGACTTCCATGGGCAGCTCCAAAGTGCCTCTCATTTTGCAGCGCCATCTGGCCGATCGTTGATCGTCGCGCGAAGCGAGGTTTTATGAGCACCAGCATCCAAGGAAAAGTAATACTTGTCGCCGGCGGAACGGGTGGGCTGGGGAAAGCCGCCAGTCTCGCGTTCTTGAATTCTGGGGCGCACGTGGCCGTCACCTATTTGAGAAAGGACGAGCTTGCGGCATTGCAAGCCGAAGCCGGCGAGCGCTCTTCTTACCTCAGTGGCTACCTCGTCGATGTGACCGATGACGGGCAGGTTCGGAAAGCGGTCGAAGGAATCGTTGCCTCGCACGGACGCGTGGACGTTCTGGTCAATGCCGTGGGCGGCTATGCGGGAGGGATCAAGCTCTGGGAGACCGATCCCAAGGTGTTCTCCCAAATGCTCGACCTGAATCTGCGCTCGGGGTACTTGCTTGCACGGAATGTTGTGCCCCTGATGCTGAAACAAGGCGGGGGTGCGGTTGTGAACATCGCTGCAAAGGCCGCCTTCGATCATGCTGCTGGAGCCTCCGCTTATGCGGCCTCTAAAGCAGCTGCGGTCGCCATGATGGACTCACTCGCGGAGGACCTCAAGGGCACGAGCGTACGGGTCAATTCCATTCTGCCGAGCATCATCGATACATCAACAAACCGTCGAGCGATGCCGAATGCCGATTTCTCAAAGTGGCCGAAGCCGGAGGAAATCGCGCGAGTAATTTTGTTCGTATGCAGCGAAGAGGCAAGACTCATTCACGGCGCATCGATCCCGGTGTACGGGAACTCCTAAGCCTGAGACCGCGTTAGTTGCCGGATCGATTCGCCGGCGGCAAATTGATGACCGCGGGATGGGAATTGCTGTCTTCTGGAAGCGCGCAGCTGAGGGAAGGAGCAGGCGGATTCTCCTTAGGCAGGCTCCCTGAAACATCGACATTTGCAGGAGTTGCAGGTGTTGGTTCCGGGCCATGCGTGCAGTTGGTGGTCGGCGACACGCCCCCCTGAATCGAAGCGATCAGAGACCCGGAAGACGACGGCGCCGTGAGTGATTTGGGGCCCGCGGTCGCCTTTACGCTGCTCGTGGCCTTTGCTGTCGACACCCGTTGCCGCGCTGGAGCCGACGACGTCTGCTGACCCAACCGGTTCCCCAACTGACCGGCGGCGTTCCCTAGTGCATTGCCCAAGGTCTTTCCGAGCGAGCTCCCCGCGCCCGACGCGAGCCCATGGGTCATCACGCTTTCGGTAGCCGCTTGGGAGAGCGCCCGTTCCACCGTCAGCCCGCCGACCAACAGGGCCGCCACTGCGAGCACACCAGGTTTCATAACGCCTCCCTATATTTCGGGACTGTAGCTTTGTTTCGGAGAGGTGTCAATGTGAAGATTCGGCTCAAGGCAAAACACCGGCCGGCGATCTACCACCTCTGGTGTACACCCGGCCGGATCTTCTCATCATAGATCCTTTGAATCTCCGCCATGGTCTTTGCGCTAAACTGCGGCAAGCTTGATGCTCGGCAATTTTCCGAAACTTGGTCAGGCCGCTTCCCGCCGGGGATTGCACAGCTCACTGCGTCGAACATTAGGATCCAGCGCAGAGCAAACTGAGCCATGGACACGTCTGGCGGAAGCAGGGCCTGGATCTCCTCCGCTGCCTGCAATCCCAGCTCGTAATCCACCCCGGAGAAGGTCTCTCCAACGTCAAACGACTCCCCATGACGGTTGAAGTTGCGGTGATCGTCAGTTTCAAACTGCGAGTCCCGGCGCAATTTCCCAGTCAGCATTCCGCTAGCTAACGGCACCCGCGCTAGAATCCCAACCGTCCGCTGTTTCGCCAGGGGAAAGAACACATCCGCAGGCCGATGCCGGAAACAGTTGAATATGATCTGTACGCTTTGGACGTTGGGGAACTCAATCGCTTTCAATGCCTCTTCTACGCGCTCCACGCTCACACCGTAATAGCGCAGCTTGCCGGCCTTCACGAAGTCATCGAGCATTCCGAAGACCTCCGGATGGTAGTAGAGATCTGTCGGCGGGCAGTGCAACTGCAAGAGATCTATGACATCGGTTGCCAGGTTCCTAAGGCTTTCGTCGATCCAGCCCGTAAGGTTCTCACGGCTATAGCCCTCGGTTCGCTGTTTCGGCAGCTTCCGGCCTGCCTTGGTCAGCACCACAATTTCTTCTTTACGTTCCTTCTTCAGACGCGAAACCAAGCGCTCGCTGCGTCCGTTGCCGTAAACATCTGCGGTGTCGATGAGGTTGACTCCGGCATCGATGGCGGCATACAGGGCTTTCATGGATTCTTCGTCGCTCACCTTTCCCCAAGCGCCTCCAATGGCCCAAGCTCCAAAGCTGATCTCAGAAACATTCCATCCCGTGCGGCCCAGCGGTCGATATTGCATCGTGCCTCGTTCCTCTTAGATTTGTGGTTTCGCTAAGGATGATAAAGGAATTGTGGATGACAGTCGCTGAGACGCTGCCAAGCGAGCGTGCGAAGAGCAGGATTTGGGTGTGCCGTTCAGCCCCCAAATGGAAGTAAACGACCGGAATTTTCTACCAAGCTCGTCAGTTCTTAGGCTGGCGCCCCCAAGTGCAATCATTCTTGGTCGAGAACAACCGCCAAACTACTCTTTTTTCGCCGGTTTGCGGGAAGGGTTTTCTTCCGCAGGCGCAGCGACTTGGGTGTTACTTCGACAAATTCGTCTTCGGCGATGAATTCAATGGCTTGTTCAAGGTTCAATTGCCGGAATGGCACGAGCCGGATGGCTTCGTCTGCGGTTGACGCCCTCATATTTGTCAGTTTCTTCTCGCGAACCACATTAACGTCGAGGTCATTGTCCTTGGAGTTCTCACCAATGATCATTCCTTCATAGACCTCAACCCCCGGGCCCACAAACAGTTCCCCACGTTCCTGCAGATTCCAAAGGGAATAGGCCGTAGAAACGCCTGGCCGATCGGCGATCAGGGCACCCGTCAGCCGGTGCGGGATTTCGCCCTGCCATTCGGTGTAGCCGTCAAACAAGGAGTTCATCACGATGGTGCCGCGGGTGTCGGTGAGCAATTGACTGCGTAGCCCGATCAAGCCACGGCTGGGAACGCGAAACTCAATGCGAACACGACCATAGCCGTGATTGTGCATATTGATCATCTCGCTCTTCCGCGCACCCAGTTGTTCCATGACGACACCTACAAACTCTTCGGGAATGTCGACCGTGAGGCGCTCAACCGGTTCCATCAGCTTGCCGTCGGCGGTGCGCTTGGTGACGATTTCCGGTTTCCCGACCATCAGCTCATAACCCTCACGGCGCATCATCTCGAGCAGAATGGAAAGCTGCAATTCGCCGCGGCCCATTACTTTGAACGAGTCGGTGCTTCCCCCATCCTCTACCCGCAGAGAAACATTCGTGAGAAGTTCCTTCTGCAAACGGTCACGGAGGTTGCGCGAGGTCACGAACTGCCCGTCCTTGCCGGCGAAGGGCGAGGTGTTCACGGTGAACTGCATGGCAATGGTTGGCTCGTCGATGGTGATTGGGGGCAGAGGCGCGGGATTCTCCACGTTCGTGATGGTCTCGCCGATAGTGATTCCTTCGACGCCAGCCACCGCCACGATGTCGCCCAAATTGGTTTCACTGATGTCGAGCCGCTTCAGGCCGGCAAAAGAGAACAACTTTGTGATCTTTGTCTTCTCGAAGCTGCCGTCAAGTTTGGCGATCGCGACTTCTTCGCCAGTGCGCAGTGTGCCATTGAAGACGCGCGCGATGGCAAGCCGACCCAGGTAGTCGCTGTAGTCCAAATTCGCCACCAGGATTTGTAATTGCCCGGAGCTCTCCCCATTGGGTGGAGGAATCGTGTTTACGATCGCTTCAAAAAGGGGTTGCAGATCGTCACCGCGCCCGGACTGGTCCGTGCCGGCGGTTCCGGCTTTCGCGTTGGTGTAAAGCACCGGGAAATCTAGCTGTTCTTCCTTGGCATCAAGGTCGATGAAGAGATCGTAGATCTCGTTCAGCACTTCTTGTGGACGCGCGTCCGATCGGTCAATCTTGTTGATTACCACGATGGGTGGCAATCCTGCTTCGAGGGCTTTCCCCAGCACGTAGCGAGTCTGCGGCAGCGGCCCTTCGCTCGCATCCACGAGCAACATGACCCCGTCTACCATTTTGAGCGCGCGTTCAACCTCGCCCCCAAAATCGCTGTGGCCGGGGGTGTCTACGATGTTGATTTTTATCCCCTTATAGAAAAGTGCGGTGTTTTTCGCCAGGATCGTGATTCCACGTTCGCGCTCCAGTTCATTCGAGTCCATGACGCGGTCAACCACAGATTCGTTGCTGCGGAAGGTCCCGCTCTGACGCAAAAGCGCGTCAACCAATGTGGTCTTCCCATGGTCCACGTGGGCAATGATGGCGATATTTCGAATGGAGGGTTCCAAAGCAGAGTTTCCGATTGAAAGTTGGTGTCTTACCAATTTACTATGCGCACGCCTGCTCCGTTGGCAGCAACCGGTCGATTTTCGGGAGTGCCTCTCCAGCTGCAGAAATCTAACGGCCTCATAGACTTAGGACGATTTCAACAGCGACGGGGATTCACATTTTATGTGCAGGGGTTTGCACATACCGGGGAGTGGGCCCTGTTCCCCGCGAAGGTAAGCCCTTTGTTTTCAACAAAACTACAGGTCACGTACTTTGGTAACGGAGATGCTATGTAGAAGCTTCAGTCCGCGCACGAACATTGTTGAGAACCAGCCCAGCGTGGAGGCCAATAAGGTTCTCACAACCAAAGGTTTCCCCCAAAAGAGTAATAGGAAAACTTCGGAGGAGCGTTTTATGAAGAAAGTAGTTTTGTTGGCGGTGTTGGCTTTGGCCCTGCCCACAGTGGCCTTGGCAAGCACCGTAGATTATGTTGGCCAGGCCCTGACCACGAATCCCGCGACCGTGACGGGGGGAGTGACAAGCGGTGGCAGTTTGAGCATTACTTTCAATTCTCTTTCGGTTAGCGGTGGCGCCTTCACCGCCGGAACCGTTTCGATTTCTGTAACTTTGGGCACGACTTCCTGCGGAACCGGCTGCTTTAATATCGCTAATGGCACTGTCACGATCAAGAATGCTAGCAATGTGACTCTGTTTGCAGGAACCTTCAGCAGCGGTAGCGCAACCGTGGCGGGCACTAGCATCACCGTCCAGGGAATCACCACGGGTGGAAATACGGTGGCCGGAATCTTGAATCTGGGACGCGGCGGATGGGTAGGTAGCAGCGATACCATCGTCACCCCCGAGCCAGGCACCCTCGGACTTCTGGGTACCGGGCTGGTTGGGCTTGCTGGGATTGTTCGGCGCAAACTGCGCGGGTAGTTCAGGGGGACCGCAAAGTAATAGCCAACAGAACCACTTAAAAGATAGCCCTGCCTCACGGCAGGGCTTTTTCTTTTGGAACCGACCTTGTAAAGGCAAAATCGCACCGGATTAGGTGGAATAGTCCGCATTAATCCGCACGTATTCGGTTGTCAGGTCAGTGGTGAGGAACCTAACCGAGGCCTTTCCCCTCCCTAACTTCACGCGGACGGAGCATTCTGCTTGAGAAAGGTGATCATGCGCTTTTTGCTCGTCGAACACACACGCGACAGAGCCCTTGCAGACCACCTGGTCTCCAATCGCCACCGTGGTTCTTTCGGGATTGAGCGGAACCCCGCTTCGTCCCGCAGCAGCAAGAATCCGTCCCCAGTTTGGATCCGCTCCTGCCCACGCCGTTTTCACCAGCATGGAGTTGGCAATCGTACGGGCAACCTGTAAAGCTTCCGCGCGGTTCCGGGCTTGCTCAATATGCAAGCGGATGACACGCTGAACACCCTCGCCATCGCTGACGATTTGTTCGGCAAGTGACCGGCAAACTTCCGACAAGGCAGCGCGAAATTCTTTTCGTATGCTGCCAAACGATGCCTGACTCTCGGCCGAAGCCAGCAGAAGCACCGTGTCGTTGGTGGAAGTGTCGCCGTCAACAGAGATTTCGTTGAAACTCTCGTCGCAAGCCTCGCGCAGCACTCCCTTCAGTTCGCTGGGACTCACCGAAACATCGGTCAGGAGGTACACGAGCATGGTTGCGAGCTGTGGATGAATCATGCCCGAGCCCTTTGCGATTCCGATAAGGGAGGCGCTTCCTGAACGAAGTGGAACGCTGGCAATCTTGGGGCGAGTATCGGTGGTGAGGATGGCCTCGGCAAAATGGCGGAGATCTCCAACCGATGCTCCGGCGCCCGCTAGCAACGCCCCTACATGCGACCTTACTTTTTCGGCAGGAAATGGAACCCCGATGATTCCGGTTGAAGAGGGGAAGATTTCAAAGGGACGCACCTTCAGCAGTTCGCCCATCTCCTCACAAACCGCCTTGCATCCCCGCACACCCGCCTGACCGGTAGCGCAATTGGCATTCCCAGAATTCACGATCACGGCGCGCACTCGGCCACGGCTGCGTACCAGGGCGGCGCGCCCGACTTGAACGGGCGCGGCAACGATGCGGTTCTTTGTAAACACCGCAGCCGCCCGCGTTCTTGACCCGGCGAAGATGGCCGCCAAATCGGGATTGCCGCTGGCCTTGATGCCCGCCCTCACTGCCGAGAACTTGAAACCTTTGGGAAGAAATATCGGATCGCTTGCGTTCGCGGTCATACTTGCAGTTTCACCAGAAAGTTGGCGGGTTCTGGAAGGATCGCAAACCTCGGAAGCTCTCCCTTAACCATCGCGACTTCGTCACAATTGTGATAACGCGGACAAACACAGCAGTCTTTGTTGATCTTGTCCGGCAGGTCTTCACGCTGGGCAACCTCGAACCCGAGCTTGGCAAAAAATTGCGGGGCGCGTGTGAACAGGCAGATACAGCTCACCTGGTGTTTGTGCGCATGCGACATCAAGGACTGTACAAGCAATTCCCCGCCGCCGCGCTTCTGAAATGCGCGATCGACGGTAATGGAGCGAACCTCGGCGAGATGCGGACCGTAGAGGTGCAGTGCTCCACAGCCGATGATGTGGCCAGCCTCCTCGAGAACCACGAAGTCGCGCACGTTTTCGCAGATCTCTGCAAGCGAACGGGGCAGGAGGGTTCCATCCGGCGAGTACGAAGAAATCAGCTCATGAATGCGCTCTGCGTCGGGCAGTAAGGCTTCACGCGTGTGCATGGGATTCCTCATGGACGGCGCCGAGCCGTTTTCGAGCAGCAACGATTGCTTCTTTCACTCGCGCTGGAGCCGTGCCGCCGGAGACGTCATGAATCGCGAGAACGTTCTTCAAGGTGACGAATTCGAAGAAGTCTTCTCCAAAATGCAAATCGAATTCCTGCAAGTCCATAAGCTTCAGGTCCTGCAGTTCGCATTGCCGGTCAAGTGCCAGGCGTACGGCTTTGCCGACAATCTCATGCGCAATGCGGAAAGGCACACCCTTGCGGACCAGATAGGTCGCAGCGGCGAAAGCATTCATGTAACCGGTTTCCGCGGCTCTCTGCATGCGCGCGAAATCAAACTCCGCCGATTCCATCCAACCAGTGACCAACGGGATTAATGAGACCACAGTCTCTGTCACCTGAAAGAGTGCCTCTTGAGTTTCCTGCATGTCTTTGTTGTAGGCGAGCGGTAGGCCCTTGAGCAAAACCAGCAAAGATGTCGCACTGCCAAGGATTCGGCCCGCCTTGCCGCGCGTCAGCTCCAGCAAATCTCCATTCATCTTTTGCGGCATGGCGCTGCTGCCGGTGGAGAACGCTTCCGGCGGATGAATGAATCCGTATTCCTGGGTTGAGAACAGCAACATCTCTTCCGCCCAGCGGCTGAGATGAATTGCGAGCAGCGAGGCATCATTCGCAAACTCAATGACAAAGTCGCGGTCCGAAGTCGCGTCCATGCTGTTTGCCGTGGGTGATCGGAAGCCCAGTTCTGAAGACATCAGTTCGCGATCGAGTGGGAGCGTCGTTCCAGCGACCGCACCCGAGCCGAGTGGGCAGACATTCAGCCGATTTCGGCAGTCCTCCAAACGTTCTAGGTCGCGCAGCAACATCTCGGCATACGCAAGCAGCCAGTGTGCAATCAATACAGGTTCTGCACGCTGCAGGTGCGTGTAGGCCGGCATGGCGGCGTCCTCCGCTTTTTCGGCGCGATCCAGGAACGTGGAGATCAGCTTTGAGAGTTCGGCGCTGATCTCATCGCATGCGGCGCGCGTGTAAAGGCGCAAATCGGTCGCAATTTGCTCGTTGCGGCTGCGGCCACTGTGAAGCTTGTATCCGAGGTCACCGATGATCGCGACCAACAGCTTTTCGACAAAGTGGTGAACGTCTTCGGCCTCGTCATCTTCGAGGAGCTCCGGATCTTGAGCAACGCGTTCGCCGATTTGTTCAAGACCCTCGAGGATGGTCTTGAGCTCAGGCGGAGAGAGAACTTCCGCCTTCGCCAGGGCACGGGCATGGGCGGAACTAGCCTCCAACTCGCATTCGAGCAAGCGGCAATCAAACTCCCACGACCGCTGCCAAGCCTCGAACGCCGGGTCGAGCGGCTGCCGAAAGCGGCCCGACCACATCTTCACCGGATCACCTCCGCCTCTTGTTTCTTGCGCGCCGTACTTTGCGCATCTTTGGCGTCATTTGCGCCGATTGCCTTCTCTCTGTTAGCGCGAATCTGCGCCTGCGAGCGCGACGGCAGGCCAAGGATGCGGATGAATCCAGCCGCATCTTTCTGGTCATAGCTTTCCCCCATGGTGAACGACGACAGGTCAGTACGATACAGCGAGTGCTCCGACTGGCGACTCACGACAGAGACATTTCCCTTATAGAGAGACAGCGTGACAGTACCGGTAACTTCCTGTTGAGTGCGCTCGACGAATGCGTCAAGTGCTTCGCGCAAGGGCGTAAACCACAGTCCGTAGTACACAAGCTCGGCGTACTTCAAGGCGATGTGTTGCTTGAAGTGCATTACATCGCGTTCGCAGCAAAGGGCCTCGAGCTCGCGATGGGCGGCAATCAGCAGAGTGCCTCCCGGCGTCTCATAGCAACCGCGCGATTTGATGCCGACAAAGCGATTCTCCACAATATCCACTCGGCCGACGGCATTTCTTCCGCCGATTTCATTGAGCAACTCGACAAGCTGGACAGGATCGAGACGCATTCCGTTCACTCCGACCGGCACGCCCTTCTCGAATTCGATTGCAACCTTTTCCTCGCGATCGGGGGCTTCTTTCGGAGATTTCGAAATTTGCCAGGTGCTGTCGAAGGGAGCGTTCGCGGCATCTTCCAGTTCTCCGCCCTCGTGGCTGATATGCCACAGGTTCCGATCGCGGCTGTGAATTTTCTCGCGGCTTTGAGCGAGCGGGATGTTGTGGGCTTCGGCGTAGTCAAGACAATCCTCGCGCGACTTCAAGGTCCACTCGCGCCACGGTGCAATCACCTTCAAGTGGGGAGCCAGCGCCTGATAGGTAAGCTCGAAGCGCACCTGATCGTTGCCCTTGCCGGTGCAACCGTGGGCAACGGCGGTCGCGCCTTCCCGCAGCGCCACTTCCACCTGATGCTTGGCGATTACAGGCCGCGCCATTGAAGTTCCGAGCAGATATTTGTGTTCGTAGACGGCGCCGGCTTGCAGCGAAGGAAACACGTATCCGGTCAGGAATTCCTCACGGAGGTCCTCAACGACAACTTTGCTGGCTCCGGTTTTGTAGGCCTTCTCGACCACGGCATCAATGTCGTCCCCCTGCCCGACGTCCGCCACCATGGCAATGACTTCACAGGAATAGTTCTCCTTCAGCCAGGGAATAATGATCGAGGTGTCCAGGCCGCCAGAATAGGCAAGCACAACTTTTTCAGGCATGAGCGCTCCTTAGGGGCAGGCGGTTTTTTCCGCCTACCAGCATCATCAGAATGGCTTTCTGTACGTGCATGCGGTTTTCCGCTTGGTCATAGACGACCGATTGCACCGAATCAATGACGGAATCGGTCACTTCCTCGTTGCGATGGGCCGGCAAGCAGTGCATGAACAGTGCGTGCGGCGCCGCTTCCGCCATCAGTTCGTCGTTGACTTGATACGGCGGGAAAATTCTCGCGCGTTCCTCCGTCTCGCGCTCGTGGCCCATACTGGTCCAGGCATCGGTGTAGACCGCATCGACGCCGCGAACGGCCTTGCGCGGATCAGCGATGAGTTCGATGGTGGCGCCGGTCTTCTTTGCGATCTCACGCGCATCGGCAAGGATCTGCTGGTGGGGACCGTAGCCTTTCGGCGTTCCAATCCGGATACTCGAGCCAAACAAGGCCGCCGTCAGCAACAACGAATGCAGCACGTTGTTTCCATCGCCGACGTAGGCAAGCGTGATCTTCTTCAGGTTGCCGAACTTCTCGTGCAGGGTGAAGTAGTCGGCCAGCGCCTGGCAAGGATGCTCCACTTCACTGAGCGCATTGACAATTGGAACACAGGCGTGCTCAGCCATGCTCTCTATGGTTTCGTGAGCAAACGTGCGCAGCACGATGGCGCTAACCCAGCGTTCAAGGTTATGTGCGATATCGGCCAGACTCTCGCGCGCGTCCAGCCGCTCCTGGCGCTGATCCACAAAGGACACAGTACCTCCCAGGCCACACACGCCAGCCTCAAACGTAATCCGCGTACGCAGCGAAGGCTTTTCGAAAAACATGGCGACATGCTTACCGGCCAGCGCGGTGCGGAAGTCTTCAGGGCGCGTCTTTACCAGGTTGGTCAGGTGGAACAGCGCTTCCACTTCGGACGGAGACAGATCACGCATGGAAACCAGGTCGCGCCCAGCGGCAAAACTGGGAATGACCGGCTTCGGCTCTACTGCGCTCGCATATGTTTGACTGCGCAATTGGTTTGCTCCTTTCAACCGCCTGAGACCCAAACTGGCATCGCAGCATTAAGCCGCGACTGCTTTCCTTTTTGTGCCTTTCTGTCTTTCGTGGTTGGCACCCTTGGCCCCTGCTCGAAGTGCCTCATCGAGCGCCTTGATTACTTCGTCCACGTGCCGCTTCTCAATGATGTAAGGCGGCAGGAATCTCAAAACCGTGTCATGCGTACGATTAATAAGAATTCCGTTCGCCAACAGGTTCGCAACCACTGCTTTCGCCAAATCGGCTGAATCAAGCTCAATCGCGAGCATCATGCCGATTCCTCGCACCGAGTTCACCGACACATGCTTAGCCTGAAGGTCTTGCAGTTTCCCCAAGAAGTAGCTCCCTAGCTTCGAGACGTGACCCTTCAGCTGGTCCATTTGCTTGAGAACTTCGATGGCTACGGCACAGGCCAGCGGCCCACCGCCGAAAGTGGTTCCATGCAGTCCCGGCTGCATTGCCGTAGCCACCTGATTTGTTGTCAGCAACGCACCCAGCGGCAATCCCGCTGCGAGCGGCTTCGCCACGGTGACGATATCCGGTTGAATTCCGTATTGCTGATAGGCAAAATGTTTCCCGGTTCGGCCGAGTCCACACTGAATTTCATCCAGCAGAAGGAGCGCGTCAGATTTCCGCGTCAGCTCGCGTGCCGTCTGCAAGAATTCCTGGCTTACCAGATTGATGCCCCCTTCGCCCTGAATGGTTTCAACACACACCGCACACACGCTGCCGTCGAACTGCCGCTTAAGGTCTTCGACATCGTTGAACGCCACGAAATCAACTCCCGGAACCAGTGGCATAAACGGATCGCGATACTTTGCCTGTCCGGTGGTTGAAAGAGCCCCAAATGTGCGTCCATGGAACGAGTTCTCCAGCGCCAGCAAACGCCACTTCGCTTTATGTCCGTTGCTGTTGTTGGCGCGGGCATAAGCGCGCGCCAGTTTCAGCGCGCCTTCCCAGGCTTCGGTTCCACTGTTGCAGAAGAATGCCCGGTCCATGCCCGACATCCTGGTCAGCCGCTTGGCCAGCTCTGACTGGTACGGGTGATAGAAAAGGTTGGAAGTGTGAATGAGCTTGCCAGCCTGATCTTTGATGACCTTCAGAACCGCCGGATGCGCGTGGCCGAGCGCGTTCACGCCGATGCCGCTGAGAAAATCGAGGTAGCGCTTCCCTTTCGAATCCCATAGGTACACGCCCTTCCCCCGTGTGAACAGCACTTTCTGCCGATCGTAGGTCGGCAGCAACAGATTCTTTTCGGCGTCCATGATGGAATTCAGATTCACGCTCCTATGACCTCCGTCCCTAATTCGAGCTTCTGAAAATAGAACTGCGGCAGGACTTGCGCCTGCGCCGCCGGCAAAATACGCACTCGCCCAACCCCGCGTTTCAGGGCATTCGTGCACGCTTCGAGCTTAGGCAGCATGCCGCCGCCGATCACCGACTCCGCAATCAGCGTGGGTACCTGTTTGAGCGTCAGCCAAGGCATTACCGATCCTTCCGCATCTTTCACACCGGCAACGTCGGTCAGGAAGATGAGCGTGTCCGCGTGGCAGGCGACGGCGCACGCCGAGGCCATCTGGTCTGCGTTTACGTTGTAGTATTCACCGTCTGAACCGAGCGCCAGCGACGACAGCACGGGAATTCCGCCTTGGCTCCAAATCGCTTCCAGCCAACGCGGCTCCACCGAACAGATCTCTCCCACAAAACCCAGGTCATAACCGGTCGTCAGTTTCTTGCGGGCCCGGAAGGTCATGCCGTCTCCGCCGCAAAAGCCGACAGCCGGCAATCCAGCCTTCACGATGGCGGCGACCACTTTTTTATTGATCATGCCCGCTAGCACCATCAAGGCAACATCCCGCGTCTCTGCGTCGGTGATGCGCAGACCATTGACGAAATCACTTTGTTTACCGAGGAGCTTGAGCGTACGCGTAAGAGCAGAACCACCGCCATGCACGACGGCCACTTTGTGGCCATCTTGCGCCATCTCGACGGCGGCGTGGGCGCACTTGTGAAGCGTGCTCCCGTCTTCAAGCGCCGTTCCGCCGATTTTGATCACAATTTTCATAGCAGCCCCTCCTCTTCCCCCCAGCCGTACATCAGGTTCATGTTCTGAATTGCCTGCCCAGCGGCGCCTTTGATCAAGTTATCCTCACAGGAGACGATCACCAGGCGCTGCCCATCGGGCGCCAGACAAAAACCCAAATCGCAATAATTCGTGTTCAGTGAAAACTGGATTTCTGGCAGCTTGGGGGTTTGAAACACACGAACGAAACGCTTGCCCCGGTAGAACTCGCGATAGCAAGACTCAATCTCGAGTGGCTGCATCTTTTGCTTCAGATGGACATAAATGGTCGAGAGAATCCCTCGCGGAATGGGTAGCAGGTGCGGCGTGAAGGTGATTTCGTTGGCGCTGAGTTGCAGCTGCTCGGCGATTTCCCCCAAATGGCGGTGAGTAAAAACTCCGTATGCGGACAAATTGTCAGCCACCGAGACAAAATGGGTGCGGGTCGTCGGCTCTTTCCCGGCGCCGGAGACGCCTGACTTGGAGTCGGCAATGATTCCCCTCTCCTTGTCGGCGAGGCCGGCCTGGAGCAGCGGTGCGAGGCCGAGAATTACCGTGGTGGCGTAGCAGCCGGGATTCGCGATCACCTTCGCGGCTGGAATTTTGTCGGCATTTAGCTCCGGCAAGCCGTAGACGGCCTGCTCGGAAATTTCCGCGGCGCTCGCAGTACCTTCATCTTTGAACTTGTAGACGGCCCGGTGCTGCTCCTGCTTCAGGCGCCATGCTCCGCTGAGATCCACCACGCGGATTCCCTGGGCAACTGCCTCCGGAACCAGCGAGCGAGAAACTTCGTGCGGAGTCGCCAGGAAAAGAAGGTCGATGCTTTTCTGCTTTAGCGATGACCACGACAGCGGCTCGAGCGGGTAGTTGCCGTTGCCCGAAAGGGCCGGAAAGATGTCGGCCAGGTTGAGATGCCCATTCCCTGATTCCGAGAGTGCCCCACCGAAGTCGGCTTTCGACGGGTGGGATGGTTCCGCCCCAGACGCTCTCCGCAATAGCAAAGGCGCATCCACCCGCGGGTGACGCAGCAAAAGGCGCGTCAATTCCATTCCGGAATAGCCGGTGGCGCCGAGTACAGCGACTTTGAGCTTGGCTGGCATCTAGGCGAGCATTCCCTGGATGCGGCCAGCCAGGCGGCCGGCAGAGCGGGAGTCCGGGCAAACGATCAGAATGGTATCGTCGCCGGCGATGGTACCAATCGCTTCCGGCCAGTTCTCGCCGTCGAGGGCGGCGGCGACCGGCTGTGCGCTGCCCACGCTGGTTTTGGTCACGAGCAGGTTCTGCGCGGTCCGAACGCTGGTCACGAATTCCCGCACCAGGCGCGACACCGAGGGCAACGCGGCTTCCGCGTGGCCATGCCCGTTTCCGTTCCCGTTGCTATTTCCAGGAAGTGAATACCCCTCGACTGTCTTCACCAGGCCAAGTTCGCGGATATCGCGCGAGAGCGTGGCCTGGCCGGCATCGAATCCCTTCTTGTGTAGCAGGCGCTGAAGCTCCTCCTGACTGGGGACAGGCCCCGAGCCCAAGAGTTCCAAAATCGCCTGATGCCGTGAGAGTTTGCTCATTGAATGAATATTCACCGAAGTGAATAATTATTCATCTAGTCTACGGCATTCCGTCCGGGTGTCAAGTGGAAATTAAAGGAAAATCGATTGTTTTCAAGTGACTAACCTGGGGTACCCGGATACCATCTCGCTCGAGATGGTCAGAGTCTCAGGGCGCTCTTACGCCACCAAGTGTGATGACGAACTGCAAAAGCTGGCGGTGGACGCTGACCAACTCGCGTTCGAGGCTCAGGACGTACTTCGAGCTGAAAATGACCAGCCGGCAGCTTAGGAATGAGGCTGCGAAACCAACTGCGCCACCGGTTGGGTACTCTGCTGGGTTTCATTCCACTAAGGCCCGCAGCAAAACCAGCGGGCACAATGCAAACCCTAAAATGAGAATCTCACCTGCAGATCCACCCGTCGATTTGCGGATGCGGAAGCGAAAGGACCTCCACCTGTGCTGAGCGTCTGCCCAAACGCTTGGGAGCTCAAGTTCGCCACCGGATTGCCGGGGTTAAACGTGTTGAACAGGTTCCGAACGGCAATGCTAAAAGTCAGGTTATACCGCCGATTCGTCGCGGAACCGAAGCCCATCGGGTTGCCGCCTCCTCCACTCAGGCCTCGAGGGCCAAGACCCCCGCCAGGAGGGCCTCCCCGCGGACCGCCGGGTCCGCCGAAACCGCCGCCGCCCGCACTCTTTTTTTCGCGACCGAAACCAAAGGTCTTGCTGAGCCGCAGATTCAGGGTGGTGTTGCCGGGACCATTACAAGAATTGATTGGCACTCGTGGCAGACCGGTATTAACTGCGGAAAAATCACTTCTCACTCCACAGCTGAAGTTCTCATTCGCGCCAATGAGCCATGGGCGATCGTTGAAAATGGAATCGCCATTGTTGTCCTGCCCGGTCGTGATGGTATAAGGAGCTCCAGAGTTGATGATGACAAACGGGCTCAGCGAGAATCCGTAGGGCATCGAGAGATTGCCGCCGAGAAAGGCGCGATGGCGCACGTCAAAGGCCGCGCGCCCATAATCGGCAAGAGGGTCGTATTGGTCGCTGATGAAGCTCGCCATTGTCGTGGTGCCGCTGCTGAAAAACCCTCCCGCACTGCCACCGGACGCCACGTTGCTGTTTGCATAGCTGAGCGTATAAAAACCGAAAAGTGAAAGTCTTTTGCCGGTGTTGACGCGCACATTGGCAATCAGTTGGTTCTGGCGAAAAATGCCCTCCGACTGGTACTGGTAGATGTTGTCATTGCTGTTCTGCGGCCTGCCATTGCCCGGCACCCATGGGGCCCCCGGGGCATTCACATTCGCGATGAAAAACGCGTGCTCACCCCTCGAGTGCAAGTAGGTGATGGAGACGGTTGCGGCTCGGGTGACTTGGCGCTCGATGCTAGCGGCACTTTGAATCGTGTAAGGGGAACGCAGATCCGGGCTGATCTGGTAAATCGTCGGCGACCCGGAAGCAGCCAGCGTACTGAACGAAGGCCAGGTCGAAGGGTCTGTAGAGAAGAAGTTTGGGTTCGGCACCACAACCCTTTGCTGAATAACCCCGTTCAGCAGAGTCGCCTGCTGAACTAGGTTGTAGCCGAAGCGGTCGTAGAAGATCCCTAACCCGCCACGCAGAACCGTCTTTGGAGCCGACTTGCCATCGCCGCCCAAGCCCCAGGCCACTCCGATCCGGGGAGCGAAATCGGCATGGTCGTGAACGTTGGTTTGGGATTCAAAACGCAAACCGTAGGTCAAGGAAAGATTCGGCTTTACGCGCCATTCGTCCTCGGCATAAAGACCGGCATCGAACCAACTGACGCTCACATTCGTCGCCCCCACCGTCAAGGCGAACTGCGACGGACAATTCTGGGCATTGAAGGGTCCAGAACAGAGACCCTGGGATGCGTTCTGATAGACCCTGAGCGCGCTTGTAGGGTCCTTCAAGTTAATGGACGAGAATACAAAGGTTCCATTGAAATTCGCGTTGGTAGATTCGCTGGCTCTAATATTCCGTAGCCGTGCTCCAAACTTGATTAGGTGTTTGCCGGCAGTCACCGAAGTGTAGTTCTGTAGTTCGTAGTTATCTTGAGTGGTGCGGACCAGGCCTTCGGAGCTTTGGCCGATGGTAAAGGACTGTTGAACGTCGATGCTCGGGCCGGTCCCCAGCGGCAGTTGATGGTTGGTTTCGCGCTGAAACTGAAATCTGGTCTCGTTGACGACTTTCGGCCCAAAAATCTGAGTATCGCTCAGCTGCAGGGTATGCTCGGTCTCGTTCAGGTTGTAGGCAACCGAGGGAAGTAAAACCGTGCCCAGACCGGAGTCTTCCTCGCCGTCATGCGTGAGTTGATAACGAGCTGTGAACGTATTACTGGGTGTCAGCTGATAATCAACCCTGGGGCTGAAGCTTGATCGAATGCGGGGATTGGGAACCGACTCGATAATGCGTGGGATCGTCGAATTGGGCAGCACAGGGTTGGGGATCTGGGTGGGATCAACCGCGTTCAGGGCCGAAAACTCGTCCATGTTTCGGCGGGAGCCATCAAGAAAGAAGGATGCCTTCTTGTTGATCGGGCCGCCCAAGTTGCCATCAAACATCTCCGAGTTGTAACTCGGCTTCGTGAGAACGTATGGATTCCTTGAGTTCAGCACGGAATTGTTGTCCATGAAGAAGAACTGCCCGTGCAACTTGTCGCTTCCCGGTTTTGTCAGAACCTCAATGCGACCATAGCCGAGCTTGTCATATTGCGCTGAGAAGGGATTCTGGTTGATGCGAATCTCCCGGATCGCCGACTTGGGCGGCAGCTGGCCGCCGGTGAAACCATCAATATAGATCTGACCGCCATTCGGTCCGGCGGAGGGACCAGCGAGAGCCTGCAGTTCCGATTGCAGCTCGTCGGGATCGTCAGAAAGCGCTTCGAGGTCTTTGCCCTTGATGATGAGCGCTCCGGCATTAGAAGACGCGCTCACGTCCAATTGGGTCGGATTCTCACTCTGAACGTTAACCTTCTCTTCCTTCACCTGAACCTGGAGAGTCAAGTCGAGCTTGAGATTGCTGCCCGCATTGACCGTAACTCCTGACTGGCTGTAGTGGGCGAAGCCGGGCGCGTCAGCCGTAACCGTATATGATCCCGGGGCTAGCGAGGGCACCTGAAACACGCCCACTTGATCACTGCTGGTGCTGGTCTGCTTTCCGTCTGCTCCGGTGACAGTCACCGTGGCGTTCGGAATCACAGCTCCGGTCGGGTCAACGACTTTTCCGCTGACACCGGAGCTAGGAGACTGCGCCAGCGCAGACAGGAACAGAAAGGTGAACAGGATCGTTAGAAAAAGCTTCCACATAAAATTTGACGTGTGAGTACGGCTTTATTGGCCCACAGAGGCATCTCCGCCGCCGACACCACCGGTTCCCAGATTCCACGGCGAACGCACTGTTGCAGCCGCGTTCATGCCAGGAGGGGTTGCGGTCAGGATCGGCTCGACCCCGGCTAGCAGCGTGATCGCAATCGGCCCGGCTCCCGAGCTGCCTTCCGTTGCAACCAACAGGACGGCATCACCCTTCCCTAATTCAGTGAGCTGCATGGGGGGCATGCGGGCCAAAATCTGTTGAAAATCGGGAGGCCCATTGCCGCCACGAAAACCGCCGGAACCCGATCCACCACCTGGTCCGCCTGCGCGTTCGCCACCAGCTTGCCCCTGACTGCCTGTCTGGCCACCTGCGCCTTGATATCGGGCATGCGTTCCTTCGCCCGCTGCAGCTCCATTTCCTCCAGAGGCTCCACTTGCCGCCGGTTCGCCTCCACCCGCTCGAGCGCCTCCGGGGTTCGTGACGCCCTTGAGGCGCATCGCGATCCCCATCGCCATCATTTGCGGCAGCTTGCGAAGCATTGAATTGGGTCCAATCATAATGGTGATTGGCTTTTTCGTCGCCAAGTCCGTAACCGTGATGCTATTGCTCGCTGCGTCGGTCGAGATTACGGTCGCTGCCATCTCCCGGAACGAGCCAGACACGATTGCTTGCGCGGTGAATTCAGATCCGTCCTCGTTCTTAGTCCCGCGAGCGCGCACCTGGTCTCCAACCTTGACCTGATCAAGCGTGCTCGCTTTTGCGTCTTCAAATCTGACTGAGTCCGGCGAATAGCGCCGAACCTCGGTTTGTGGAGACACATGGATAACAATTTGTTTGCCGGCACCCGCGAGGGAATTTGGAATGGTAATCGTTCCAGAAGAGGCATCAATCGACTTGACGATTCCCCCAACACCCTTTCGCAACTCCTCACGCTCGTGTTGCTGCTTTTGAGCAATGTCGCCCTTCGCCATCACCAGCGCCGAAGTGGCAAGCAAAGCGTTGTTGTCTCCAGACTGGACATGCAGGGAAATGCGGTCACCCACCTGAATATCAGCAACCTGAATAGGAACAGCAGACTTTAGATCGGCTTGGCCCGGCGCGGCCCGAACGATACGTGCTGAATCGGCGAAGGTGACCGTAGCATCGGCGCCATTGTCGAGCCTGACCACAACCGAGGTACCGGAAATCGACTTAACCGTTCCCACGACGCGCGATCCCGCCGTCTGCGCCGAGGCGTGCCCGGTGAATGCGCTGAGAGCTACACAGAGGCAGCCATGCAACAGCACGAATTGGCGAAATGCCCGCATAAGTACTCTCTTTTATTGAATCACGTCCCCGATTGCAGAGGGGTAAAGAATTGTCAAACCAGGGTAAAGGTAGCTGGGCAGTAATGATGATGAGTCCTGCAGTGCCGTCTAGTGAATCAGACCACCAACACGTCTCTGTAGAATGATTCCCATGCTCACCGCAAAGGACGCCCAGCAGTTCGCAAAGGATTGGTGTAGCGCGTGGAACTCCCACAATCTCGAGGCAATCCTCGCGCACTACGCTGACGGCGTTGTCCTGACGTCACCGACCGCCGCGAGACTGATGAAGGATCCCCATGGAATCGTGAACGGGAAGCAGGCCGTGCGCAACTATTTCAGCGTTGGCCTCATGGCTTATCCGGATCTGAGATTTGAAGTGCTGGATGTTACCTGCGGGGTGGGCCGCATGGTCGTCTATTACGCCAATCAAAGCGGCGCGAAAGTTTCAGAGTACATGGAGCTCGACTCCGGCGGCAAAGTAACCAAGGTCATTGCGCATTATAGCGTCTAAGTTTCCCAAGCACTTGCAGGCCCTCAATTTCCGCCCGCCTGCGATGCCTCTATCTGGAGAAGAGCCTGTTTCCGCTGCAGCCCCCAGCGATATCCGCCGAGCTGCCCATCCGAACGTACGATTCGATGACACGGGATCGCAATCGCTACCGGATTGCTGGCACAAGCCCGTGCTACTGCCCGCACCGCTGATGGACGACGGATCGCTTTTGCAACCTCCGCGTAGGAGCGAGTTGTACCAAAGCCGAGCGACTGGAGATAAGTCCATACACGACGCTGAAAGGCGGTAGCACGGATATCGAGAGGCAGCGTTTCCGCGGGTTCAGAGCCGTGCATCTGCGCGATCACTTTTTGTGCCAGATCCGAAAGTTCCTTATCGTCACGCCGTCGCACAGCGAAGGGAAACTCTTGCCGCAAGGACAGTTCAAGCTCCTCGTCGGAGTCAGCGAACTGGATGCTGCAAATTCCTCTTTCCGTGGCGCCGATCAGCATGCGTCCCAGTGGTGATTCGCTGCAGCTGTAACGAATCGGCGCAGCGATAGCGCCACGGCGATACTTTGCGGGATCCATTCCAAGCTCCGACGCCGTCCGCGAATACAACCGGCTGCTCGACCCATATCCTGCCTCGTGCATGGCACGGGTAACCGAGTGCCCGGCTTTCAACTTCTGGCGAAAGCCGCGCATACGGCAGGAGTCTGCGTATTCTTTGGGAGTAATTCCGAGGACCGCCTTAAACGTGCGCTGAAGATGAAATATGCTCTGCCCGAATTCGGCACTGAGTGTGGCAAGAGTCGTTGGCTCATCGAGGTGCAGCTCGATGAATCGGCAGATGTTTTTAACAAGTTGCTGGTGCGGATTTCCGGCGAGCGCCTGGGGGCGGCAGCGCAGGCATGCGCGAAATCCAGCGATTTCGGCCTCGCGGGGATGGGAGAAGAAGCTCACATTCTCGCGCCGAGGCCGCTTGGATGGACACGAGGGGCGGCAATACACGCCGGTGGAGGAAACCGCAAACACAAATTTCCCATCGCTTCCACTGTCCCGCGAAAGCACAGCCTGCCAAAGGAGGTCGTCTGAAATAGTCGGCATCTGGGGTTGTTCCGGCCCGATCGTCAGTATCGCACTGTTCATGGGGAGAGATTATGCCGGTTAGGGGGCAGACAAATATCCGATTCTTGCGATCAAAGCAAATTTCCTGGCATTCCAAGCCGTTGGAGCCAATCCTCGGCGTGCATGCTCCCGCGTACTTCAGGTCTTCGCGGTGCTATTGGAGTCGCGCCCACCCGGGCGTACTCTTGAGTGCGATGCCTGATGGGAACACAATTCTTGCGACCCGAATAGCGGGAGACCTTGCCATTGATGCTCTGCATTCATCTGCGCGGTGGGCCGGCGCCGAGCCGGTACGCTTCTCTACCGACTGGCAGGGGAAAAATGCTGACCCCCAGCTTGAGAGCGAAGTCCGCGTCCTGTGGTCGCCGCAGATCCTATATTTGAGATTTGAGTGCCGCTATCGCGAGCTATTCCTTTTCCCCGACTCCGATCCGAACGGGCGGCGCGATCATCTCTGGGACCGGGACGTGGCCGAGGCGTTTCTGCAGCCGCCTTCCTCATTTGGAAAAAACTACAAGGAGTTTGAGGTCGCGCCTAACGGGATGTGGATCGATCTCGACATTCACCCCAAAGGATTGGCCGATTTGAAGAGCGGGTTGACGCGTTCGGTGCATATCGATCGGTCGCGCAAAATCTGGATGGCAGAGCTGGCGATCCCGATGAGCTCGCTTACATCGCACTTCGATCCGGCACAGCCATGGCGGACGAACTTTTATCGTGTTGAGGGCAAAATCGAACCACGCAAATACATGGCCTGGCAGGCAACCAATACGCCCGAGCCGCAGTTCCATGTACCGGAGAAATTTGGCAGACTGCGCTTCGATGGATAAATCACGGCTCGAGGCCAGGCCTCGCCCAGCCCAAGTTTCCTTGTGAATTCTGCCGTTAGCAGCCCCCAAAGAGAGCACGAGACAGCGGAACCGGAAGATGCCGATCCGAGAACCCGGCAATCCGCTGGCAAGCTAGTTGACCGGCGGCTGCAGCGGTCCTAACACCTGTGGTATTCCTGACCGATGGCGGAGTTCGGACAGGAGCGCCTGGGCAGCGTTGGCATAAGTTTTGCTGGGATCAGAAGGGTCGGCCCACACCGCGTCGTAAATGATCTGCGCAGCATCCTTCAGATCCATGTGCATGGCGGCTTCGAGCACGTCCACCCGCTCCTGCAAGCGGTTGTAGCAATCTTGACAGACGGTTGCCGTCTCCGGTGAATTTGCATGATTCTCGAGGTGTGAGCAATATTGCGCGCTGACTGGCAGATCCTGCGGCAATGGAGATGCGATAACTTGTGATTTCATTTCCTGCAAAAAGCGTTCGCGCTCCCGCTCCAGTTGCTCGGGATCAGCCAACTGTTCTTTCAGGGCACTCATCTGGGGTGGCGCACTGGGAGAAACCCGTTGTTGGCTCTTGCAGATCGGGCACGCTGGAAGATCCGCAGCGTAATAGGTCTTGCAATGCGAGCAGGGCAAGCCATAGCCGGTATGTTTCGCTGCAAGCGGCGGCTCATTAAAGGCATTTGGCCGCTTTTGCGCTTCTCCCGCGCGTTCCCGCGCCGGGGCTGTTCCGTATCCGCTAGATCCCGATGATGTATTCAAGCTGGCCATTCCAACCTCGCTTTATCTCAATGTTCGAACCGTGAAACACCTTTCCTCCCGCCCGCGCCTCCAACTATCGGGGCTGCACGTTCCCGGACTTCATCAAGCGCAGCAATTCTTCCTTGCGGGCGTTGTAAAGCTTCTTGCTCGGATCGAGGCGCGCCGCCGTCTCCAGTTCTGCCAGCGCCTCGCGATCCCGGCCTAGATTCATCAGGCACGCTGCCAACGCGTAGTGATGCTCTGCCGAGGGGTTCAGACGAACCGCGTCCTGAAACTCCTTGAGGGCAGCCGGCAATTGCTGTGACTCGAGTAGAGCGCTGCCGAAGAAATAGTGCGATGTTGCCGAGTCCGGCTCCAGTTCGGTTGCAATCCGCAATTCGCGGATGGCCTCCGGTCTCTGTCCTGCGGCGAGCATCAACTGACCCAGAGCTCGGTGCTGTCCGGCATTGGTTGGGTTTTGCTCAACCGCAAGCTTTAGTTCGACAATCGCCTGTCCGTACTCGTTCTTGGCCATATAGGAGCGTGCCAGCGAATCGTGGCCGTGCTTCCAGTTGGGATAGAGCCTGAAGAGTTCGGCATACTCCGCAATCGCACGGTCGTACTGCCGCTCTTCGTGATACATGAGTGCCAGCTGTTCGCGGACGGAGGGTTCGTGCGGCGCCAACTGCTTCGCCGTCGTCAATTCCGTGAGTGCCTCGTTGAACCGGCGTTCTTCCCCGAGCAGCGAGCCCAGACTGAGGTGCGCCGGCCACAGCTTCGGATTCAGCGCGACGGCGCGCCGGAGGAGAGAAACGGCGGAATCGGAACCTTGTTCGCGCGCCGCCAGCCCCATCTCGTAATAGACCTGAGCATTGTTGGGCTCGCGCGCAATCGATTCCTCGAATGCATTCAGAGCCGCCGCGTATTGACCATTGGCGTAATGGCCAAGACCGAGCATCCTGTAGGCACCGGGGTCGTCGAAGTCCATGCTGAGTGCGGTGCGCGCCTCTGCAACTGCGCTGTCACCGTCTTCGGCCTGATAGAAGAAGAGGGCAAGGCGGTTGTGCGTTTCTGAGAAGGTCGGGTTGGCTTCTTTGGCGCTACTGTATTCGTCGAACGCTCCGTCCCAGTCTCCCTGACGCTGCTTGATATAGCCCCACAAAAAATGTAGTGCGTCGTTGCGCGGATGATCGGCAACGAGGGAATCTAGCAAATCGGAAGCATCCTCAAGGTGATTCGCCCGCACCAAGTGGGCGGCTTCGACCAGGGAAGCTTGGCAAAGCGTCGCGCCCTGAATCCTGGCGCCTTTTAGGGATTCCAATAGTTGTGAACCGCCACCCGCGCCGTGCAATTCGCTCAGCACTTTTTCGCTGGCAGCAAAGCCGATCCCCCGGCCTTGAATCAACAAAGAGAGTTTGCGGCTAGGTACACCACCAGCCGTCCAGGCGAGCAAATGAGTGCAGTCGATCGGGCCAGAGTTCGCTCCCTGCATACAAGGGACGACCCCGAGAAAAACGATAAAAATGAGGACTTTACTGCGCACTGAGGGACTCCCTTGATGGGGTGAGTTGCTTCCTGAAACATAGAAAATCCCGGTAACCAGGGCTAGGTCACGTAGGTAATAGAGGTTGACGGAGAAAGTGCTAAGGGCGGGTTGGTCGTTCGGACAAAGCCTCCCCCCCAGGCGGGGGAGGCGGCTTCAGCCCTGTTTTTGGCAAATACGATGCCCACCTGCCAAGGGGATCAGTTGACTCGATCCCGTGACTTAAGTAAGGTTTACGTAGCACGTTTCCCGGGAGGTTTCTATGGAAGGCCTGTTTCAACCGACGCATTTGCTGGTCATTTTCGGCATAGCCCTGCTCATTTTTGGGCCAAAGAAACTGCCCGAGCTTGGCAAAGGGATCGGCGAAGGCTTTCGCGCGCTCAAAGAGGGCATGAAGGACAAGCCCGCCGAGACTACGAACACTGCCGCCTCGGCCTCGAACCCGACTAACGCCAAGACGGAAGTTAAGAGCTAGCTGTAGGCTCTGAAAGCGCTCGCCCCTCCTACCCAACCGCAGTTCGGTATTCACAGGCAGACACCGGCCCGTTTCTCCCATCTAACGGTCGTCGAAGGGAGAATACTATGGCGGAAAAACCGAAAAAACCTACCCAACCACCGGGAAAGAAAGTCCCGCACCGCCCGGAAAAGGAAATCCATGAGGAAACCCACGACAAGACAATCGAGGACAGCTTTCCAGCCAGCGATCCTCCCTCTTCCATCCCTGATCCGGAAGAAGATGTGGACGCCGCCTAGCACAGTCTTGTTGCGCTACACTTCTTTCGAGGTGAGGTCATGGCTCTCACTGTTACGGTGAATGGAAGTGAACATCCGGTTGAGGCAGCGCCCGAAGAGCCGCTTCTGTACGTGTTGCGCGATCGGCTCGAACTGACGGGGACCAAGTATGGCTGTGGTGAAGGCCAGTGCGGCGCCTGTACCATTCTGCTCGACGGGGCTGCGGTTCGGAGTTGCATAACTCCGGCTGGGGCAGCGGTGGGAAAAAAAATCACGACCATCGAAGGCCTTTCTCGTGGCGAACATCTTCATCCTGTACAGCAAGCCTTCCTTGAGGCCGAGGCATTTCAATGCGGATACTGCACCCCAGGAATGATTCTTGCCGCGGTCGCTCTGCTCAATCGTTACGACCACAAGCTGACTGACAAAGAAATCATTCACGGAATGACTGGGAACATCTGCCGCTGCGGCGCCTATGGTCGAATCATGGACGCCGTGCGTGCGGCCGCAACCATGAGCAGGAGCACTGTCGATGCCAAGAGCTGACCGCGAGGCCCAACAGCACGAGGTTCCACGCCTTCAGCATGGATTTCATGTGGTCCGCCGCGATTTTTTCAAGCTTATGGGCGGCGGCGTATTGGTGTGCGTGGCTGCTGGCCGTGCCTTTGGGCAAGAATCGGCCGCCCGCTCTGGGCAGAGACACGAGATGCCGAGCACGCTCGACTCATGGCTGCATATCGGCGAAAACGGGAGAGTAACCGCCTTCACCGGCAAAGTCGAAGTCGGGCAAAATGTTCGCACATCTCTCGCCCAGCAAGTTGCGGAAGAACTGCGGGTGCCACTCGAATCGGTTTCCATGATCATGGGCGATACCAGTCTTACGCCGTTCGATATGGGCACGTTCGGAAGCCGCACCACGCCCCAAATGGGATCACAATTGCGGAAAGCTGCAGCCAGCGCCCGGGCCGTATTGACTCAGCTGGCGGCTGAGCGTTGGCAGATCGATGGTGCTAGTCTCGTCGCGGAAAACTCTGGGATTCGCGAGCCAAAGTCCCGTCGCAGTCTGACCTATGTGGATCTGACACACGGACAGAAGCTGATGAAGGTGATCCCGGCAGATCCCCCACTCACCCGTGCTGTCGACTGGAAAATCGCCGGAGCCGGCATTCCGAAACGCGGCGGTCGCGCCTTCGTCACCGGCGCGCACAAGTATTCCTCTGATATGGCTCATCCGGGAATGGTCCACGGCAAGATGGTGCGGCCCGCTGCGTACCATGCAAAGCTCACCTCCTGCGACACCTCACTCGCGGAAAAAATGCCGGGGGTAACGGTGGTCCGGGATGGCGATTTCATCGGGGTGACCGCGGCGGACGTAGGTGCCGCACAGAGGGCTGCAGGGGCTATTCAGGCAAAATGGGACGCACCGCAGCAGGTCTCAGAAAGCGGGCTCTTCGAGCACTTGAAGGCCTCTGAGCAGAAAGGCTCCGAAGACAACGACCGGATCGTACAGGGTTCCGTCGAGCAGGCCAGGTCGGTGGAACTCACCTCCATCCAGCAGACATACACGGTTGCCTATATTGCCCATGTGCCACTCGAACCTCGGGCAGCGGTAGCAGAATGGAGTGATGGCAAACTTACGGTCTGGACGGGAACACAACGACCCTTTGCTGTCCGGGACGAATTGACGAATGCGTTTCATATTTCCCAGGACAACGTCCGCGTAATTGTGCCGGACACCGGTTCCGCATACGGTGGCAAGCACTCGGGCGAAGTTGCGGTTGAGGCCGCGCGGCTTGCAAAGGCGGCGGGTAAAGTGGTTCGACTGGTCTGGACACGCGAGGAAGAGTTCACCTGGGCGTATTTTCGGCCCGCGGGCGTGATCGAAGTCAAGAGCAGCGCGAAGCCTGATGGCACACTGGTCTCGTGGGAGTTCGACAACTATAACTCCGGTCCGGCCGGTATGGGTACGCCGTACGAAGTGCCAAACCAGCGAATCGAATTCCATCCATCAGATTCGCCCCTGCGACAAGGTTCCTACCGTGGCTTAGCCGCAACCGCCAACTTCTTTGCCCGCGAATCGCACATGGACGAATTGGCACATGGACTTAAGATCGATCCGCTGGACTTCCGTTTGCAGAACTTGAAGGATGAGCGGCTGCGTGCCGTGTTTCAAGAGGCGGCCGAAAGATTCGGCTGGGGCAAGAAGCAACCTGAGAAAAACCGCGGCTTCGGCATCGCTGGCGGAATCGAGAAGAACGGTCACGTCGCAACCTGCGCTGAAGTCGCGATCGAACATGGTCAGGTCAACATCGTCCGCGTGGTAGAGGCATTCGATTGCGGTGCCGTCATAAACCCTCAGGGATTGAGAAATCAGATCTCCGGTGCGATCGTTCAGGGGCTCGGTGGCGCCCTATTCGAGTCCATTCACTTTGAGAATGGCCAAATCCAAAATGCTCACCTGAGCGGCTACCGGGTTCCTCGATTCAGCGATCTTCCGCAAATCGATGTGGTCATCGTGAATCGCAAGGATCAGCCATCGATGGGAGCGGGCGAAACGCCTCTGATCGGGATCGCGGCAGCGGTGGCAAATGCCATCTTCGGCGCCACCGGCGTGCGGCTACGTTCACTGCCACTCGCGCCAAGAGGCATGCCCGCTAGTTCGTAGCAACGCAAACTTTCAGGCGTAAAGTGGCGTTCACCTGGCTCCTGGTGTTATCAAAGTTGAGGCGATAGTAAATTTACCTGCTGGGCGGAATATGCAAATTCACAGCACGATGAAAGTTACCCTACGCGTTCTCATCCTTTTCTGGCTAACGGCAACCATTTCGGCGGAAAACGGCGGTTCTCCGTTTTATGACTATTCGTCCGAAAGACCTGGCCAAGTTCGCCACATCACCTTGACTGATTTGCCCGGACCAGGCGCATCCAAGTCAGCCGACAATCCACCGGAGCCGGCAGAACGTCCCGCGGGAGCGATGCCGAAAGTGCCCCCCGGCTTCCAGGTGAACATCTACGCCGACGGTTTTGATGAACCCCGGCAACTGCGTACTGCGCCCAACGGGGACGTATTCCTCGCGGAGAGCGACAAGGGCGAGATCAAGATTCTTCGCGGATTGACCAAGGACGGCAAGGCAGAACAGGTATCGACTTTTGTGGAGGGACTGAATAAGCCGTTCGGAATTGCCTTTTACCCCCTCGGTGAGAACCCGCAATGGGTGTATGTCGCAGAAACCGGATCGGTAAAGAAATTTGCTTACAAGAATGGTGATCTAAAAGCGACTGGTCCCGCTCAAACCGTAGTCGCTGAAATCTTTCCCGGATCGGAAAATGGCAGGGGCCACTGGACGCGAGACATCACCTTTTCTCCGGATGGCAAAAAAATGTACGTTTCGGTGGGATCGCGATCGAACGTCGACGATCCCGATACCCATCAGGCTGAATTCCACCGTGCCAATGTTTTGGAATACAACCCCGACGGCAGCGGCATGCGCGTGTTCGCCTCAGGGATTCGCAATCCGGTAACCATCGCATTCAATCTCAAAACAGGAGAACTTTGGACTTCCTGTAATGAACGGGACGCTCTTGGCGATAACTTGGTTCCTGACTACACCTCACACGTGGAGGATGACAGCTTCTTCGGCTGGCCGTGGTATTACATGGGTAAAAACCATGATCCTCGGCTACCCGACAGCCATCCCGATCGGAAAGCAAGAGTGACCACTCCGGACGTTCTCATTCAACCCCACAGCGCCCCTTTGGGATTCACCTTCTATTCTGGAGACCAGTTCCCGGCTGGGTACCATGGCGATATGTTTCTCGCGCTGCATGGTTCCTGGAACCGCCAACCCCGCACTGGGTACATGTTGGTGCGGGTCCCGATGCAGTCGGACGGCAAGGCTTCCGGTAAGTATGAGGACTTCATGACCGGTTTTGTGACCGAAGGCGGCAACGTCTGGGGTCGTCCAGTAGGTGTTGCCGTCGCCAAAGATGGCTCCCTGCTTGTGAGTGACGATGGTTCGCGGATAGTTTGGCGCATCAGCTACACAGGCAAGTAAATCCGTTCGCTTCAGCGGGGCGTACTCCGAACGTGGGCAGTCATCCCATTTTCGTCTCTGGCGGGAGCGGCTACATCGGTCGTCCCCTGCTTGAGCGGTTAGTGGCGCGAGGGCACAAGGTGCGTGCCCTCGTTCGTCGAGGCAGTGAACAGAAACTGCCTCCGGGCTGTCAATCCATCGTCGCAAACGCGCTCGATGCCTTATCTTATAGAGACCAGATCGCGCCCTGCCAGACATTTATTCAACTTGTCGGTGTAGCGCATCCCAGCCCGGCAAAGGCCGCGGCGTTTCGAGCGATTGATCGCGCCTCCGGCCTCGGCTCTATAGGTGCAGCCACACGAGCCGGAATAGGGCACTTCATCTATCTCAGCGTGGCGCAGCCGGCACCGGTGATGAAAAGCTACCAGGCAGTTCGCGCCGAGTGCGAACAGGCCCTACTCGCGAGTGGGATGAACGTCACCCTAGTGCGCCCATGGTACGTGCTCGGCCCGGGACATCGCTGGCCCTATGCGCTATTACCGTTGTACTGGTTGTGCGAACGCATTCCTTCAACCCGCCAAGGTGCCATGCGACTCGGACTGGTTACGTTAGAACAGATGGTCAGAACTTTGGTTTCAGCGGTCGAAAACCCCAGTATTGGCGCGCGTTTGATCGAGGTGCCAGAAATCCGTAAGGGGGAAGTATCCCCTCCAGATCCTCTGAAAGCCGCTTCCAGCGCGTGAATTACGAAAGCGCATGCACATGGGACATCTTCTTGGTTGCCCGCCGAGATGAGATGTTGAAGCGTCACTGAAAGCGTGCGCACGATGGCCAAGGACAGCCTTCTCGACGACGTTCACATCCGCATCTTGCGGGTCACCGAAGACCTACGAGTTATCCAACGGGAATTGAATTGCGCCGCCATGCAGGCGCCGGGAGATCCCGAACTGATGGAAGCCCTCACCCAGCTTCCGGAGCTGGAATCGATTGAGACGCTGAAATCTGCACTCGATCAGATGCGACACTTTCTGTGGTTCTACATCCAGGTGATGACCACCGACGCAGAACCGAACGAAACCGCACGTCAGACATCGCCTGCGAAGCCGTCTGCTGCGGCTTCGTTTATCGAGAAGTACAACCACCTTACTGATTCGGCTCTGATGCGCTACTTCAACGACAATAAGGGCCGCAAGCCGAACTAAGCAGATCTACTGCACGATTGCCCCGCTGGCGAGGGTCCCTCTGATCTCTCCGGAGGGCGCGAGCACTGCAAGGTCGGCAGGGAAACCTTCTTCGAGAACTCCCCGACTGGCTTTTACCGCCTGAGCGGCGTTGAGGGTAGCTAAGCGCAGCGATTGCTGAAGCTCAATGCCCGCGAATTTCATTGCATTGCGAACAGCTTGATCGAGGGTAAGAACGCTTCCCGCCAGTTTTCCGTCGTGAAGGCATTTGCCGTCCCGCACCTCTACCTCAAGCGATCCAAGCATATATTGGCCATCCGGCATACCGGTGGCCGCCGTCGCATCGGTGACCAAAACCGTCCGCTCAACACCCTTTGCCCGAAGAAACACGCGAACAATGCTGGGATGCAGGTGCACCCCGTCGGCAATGATGTCGGCCGTGACCGAGGCATTCGAGAGCACTTCTCCCACGATGCCCGGATCCCGGTGACCGAGCGGACGCATTGCATTGAAAGTGTGTGTGGCGTGAGAGCCGCCTGCGGCTATTCCGGCCTTTGTCTGTTCCAGGGTCGCATCGGAATGTCCCAAGCTGACACAGACACCGAGCCTCGCGGCTTCGGCAATCACTTCCAGAGCGCCCGGCAGCTCGGGCGCGATGGTCATAATCTTAATTTTTCCCCGCGATGCCTGCCAAAACCGTTGGAAGGTGTCGAGCGTGGGCGTGAGGAGTCTTTCGGGAGGATGCACGCCGCGCCGAAGATGGCTGAGAAACGGCCCTTCCAGGTGAATACCGAGCGGGCACGCCCTAGGTTCCTGCTCGCGTGTTTCTGCTTGCTCGACCGCCCGTCCAAGCCGTTCGAGCGCCCGCAAGCTATCGCCCAGAGAGGCGGTCAAGGTCGTCGGGAAATAACTGGTTACGCCGTGGCGCACTAGAAATCTCTCGAATGCAGCACGGCCGGCTTCGTCGTCCTGCATCAGGTCGTATCCCATCGCGCCATGCACATGGAGATCGATCAGCCCAGGTGCGAGAAAACTGTCTTCAAAATCGATGTGCCTGGCCCCAGCCGGAATTTCAGCGGAAGACTGTGATGAGATTCGAACGATTTTTTGCTCATCCACGAGCACCAGCGGTTGCTCGATCTTCTCTAAGGGCGTGAACAGCGCTCTGGCAGTAATGGCAAGCATGTTGAATGGAACGCACAGTATAGCAACTGCACCCCCGCGAAATGGAGGGGCTTACGAATGCCGCATTTTCCAGAGCATTTGGCGAAGCATTCCAAGCAATCGCTGGGCATCTTCGCTCGAGAGCCGGAGGCCGCGCAGCAGGCGACGGACCACTTGCTCTTCATCTTTGCTTTTGGCATAGCCGCTGGTCACGAGCGATTCATAGAGCAGTTGCGTCAACCGTTCCAAGTCGGCCGCAGCAGCTGCCGCAATGGGCTCGTGAACCGCTGGCCGCCTGGTCACTCGCGAAATTTCATACAGGCATATTGCCACCGCTTGCCCCAGGTTCATCGAAGGCTGCTCGGGCTGCGTGGGGATTCGGATCAGCCAGTCGCAGTAACTGAAGTCTTCATTCGAAAGGCCCCGCTTTTCGGAACCGAACAGGAGGGCGACTTTACCGCGCTTCAGTTCGCGGCGGAGGAGACCGGCGCCTTCCCGCAGCGTTCGCAACGGATGATTGAGCTTGCGGTCCCGAGCAGCGGTTGTTCCGAGGACAAGCGTACAGTCCGAAACCGCATCGGCTACGCTGGAAAACTCTTTCGCACGCCTGAGTAAGGCCGCGGCCCCGACGGCGGACTTCGCTTCCCGAAACGCCAGTTGGTAGGGATTCACGACCCGCAGATCGGAAAAAGAAAAATTGCTCATGGCGCGGGCTGCGGCCCCTAGGTTCAACGGATTTCGAATCGAGACCAGGACAATCGCGAGATCATCAAATAAAAATTTAGAAGCCACGTTGTGAAGAAATCTTCGGCTCACGCCGGGAGCGCCGTTATCTCCTGTCGCGTCTGCTTCACGATCGAGACATATTGGCGGGCCGCGTCGGTGATGGTTTTCACGTTTCCTAACCTTAATGCTGAAGCCGAAATGAGTTCTCCGCCGATGCCTAGAGCGGCCGAGCCAGCCCGTAGAAAGTCAGCTGCGGTCTCGAGGTTCACCCCGCCGGTCGGCACCATGGGAACCTGCGGCAAGGGAGCCTTGAGAGCCTTAATATATTTTGCGCCACCTACATTGCCGCAGGGGAAAACCTTCACCAAGTCGCTGCCGGCCTTCCAGGCAGCGATAACTTCGGTCGGCGTAAGCGCCCCGGCCATGATCAGCACCCCTGCGCTGTTCGCCAACTGCACGGTGGCGAGATCAAAGCCTGGGCTTACCAGGAATTGCGCGCCGGCGTCGAGACATCGCCTTGCCGAGTCGGCGTCGAGTACGGTTCCGGACCCGACTAGCACTTCCTTGCCCATACCCTTGGCCAGCTTTGCGATCACCTCGAGCGCACCGGGAACGGTCATCGTTAGTTCCACAACCGGGATCCCTCCCGCACAAACCGCTTCCGCAGCCTGAATCGCTTGCGAGCCTGAGGAAGCCCGCACCACCGGTATAATTCCAACTTCGAGAATCCGTCGCCGGACTTGATCTTTCGTCATAACCAAGTTACCTCGCGATGCGTGCACCTAGGCCTTTCATCACCTGGGTGACTTCCTTTAAGGTGACCATCGTGGTATCACCCGGGGTGGTCATGGCCAGCGCTCCGTGGGCGGCGCCGCAATCAACCGACCACTGCCCGCCCTGGCCGGAGAGCAATCCGTAAATGAGCCCGGATGCGAACGAATCCCCGCCCCCGACTCGATCGAAGATTTCGAGCGCATCGTACTGCCGTGACTGATAGAACGAGCCATTCTCGTAACAAATTGCGCCCCAGTCATTGCGCGTGGCTGTGATCGCGCGCCGTAAAGTAGTGGCAACCACCTTGAATGGGAATTCCTTTACCACCGTCTCGATCATGGTTTTGAACGAATCGGCATCCACCTTAGAGATTTGTTCATCCATTCCGGCAACTTCAAAGCCGAGGGCTGCCGAAAAATCCTCCTCGTTGCCGAGCATCACATCGACCAGGGGAGCCAACTCTCGATTGATTTCCTGCGCACGTTTCTTGCCGCCAATTGACTTCCATAGCGACTCGCGATAATTGAGATCATAGGAAATGATGGTGCCGTGCTTGCGAGCCACCTCCATGCCTTCCTTCGCCACGGCCGGCGTGGTCTCCGACAAGGCACAGAAGATACCGCCAGTATGGAACCAGCGCGCTCCGTGCTTGCCGAAGATTTCTTCCCAATCGATGTCGCCGGCCTTAAGTTGCGAGCTAGCCGTGTGACCCCGATCCGAGCAACCTAGGGCAGGACGTACGCCGAAACCACGTTCGGTGAAGTTCAATCCGTTGCGCACCGTTCGCCCCACGCCGTCATAGGGCACCCAGCGCACGAATTGCTGATCGACACCCCCCTGATACATCAGGTCTTCCACCAAATGGCCCACCGGGTTGTCGGCCAGCGCGGTCACAATCGCAGCGTTCAGTCCAAAGCAGCGCTTCAGACCCCGGGCTACGTTGTACTCGCCTCCCCCTTCGGATACCTCGAAGGTGCGAGACGTCCAGACCCGGCGGTCGCCTGGATCCAAACGCAGCATCACTTCGCCAAGGCTCACCAGGTCCCAGCGGCAGTTTTCTTCTGGTTTGATTTGCAGGGTCATAAGGCAAGATCTGACTCACTCCACATTCTTTAAAATGCGATTGCCTACTGATTGACGCCACTTGCGAGAAATCCCCCATCAACGGCAAGCACATGGCCTGTGACGAAGCTGGCGGAATCGGATGCAAGAAATATGGCCGCGCCCACCAGCTCATCGAGCTTGCCAAAACGCTTCATGGGCGTCCGCATCAGAAATTCCTGCCCTCGAGGCGTACCGTCAAGCAAAGCAGTGTTTAGATCCGTACGAAAAACGCCTGGAGCAATCGCATTCACACACACCCCATGCTTGGCCCATTCAATGGCCAAAGACTTTGTCAATGAGGCCACTGCCGCTTTGCTCGCAGAATACGCAGCGACCTCAAACAGGGCAACGAACGTTGACAACGACGCGATGTTGATGATGCGCCCATAGCCGCGCTCGATCATATGGTGACCGAAAGCCTGGCAGGCCCTCAAAGTCCCTGTCAGATTGGTTTCCAAGATGTTGTTCCATTCGCTGTCGCGGACCTGCAGCGAAGGCGTTCGTTTTGTGGTCCCTGCGCTGTTAACCAAAATTTCGACGGAACCAAATCTCGCAGTCACCGCCTGCAACAAAGTCTGCAGACTTTCGCGACTGGTCACATCGACCGCATGCCCGAATGCCTTCCCACCGCTGCGTTCCATTTCGGCAGCAACCGATAGTGCGAGCTCTTCGCGGCGGCCAGCGGGCACTACATTCGCACCCGCCTGCGATAAGCCCTTCGCGATTGTCAGTCCAATTCCCGAGGTTCCACCAATCACCACTGCGGTTTTGGAGGCTAGATCAAGTTGCGGATGTCCCATTTTGCCTTTCCATCACTTGCAAGTTGAGGAATGCGGGTGGCGATTGAGCAAAAACCGTGTTTTGGAGTTCGCAAGCCAGCACCTTTTCACACTGATGGTAACGCGAAATAGTCCTTCGCATTCTGGAAGCAGATGTTTCGCACCATCCCGCCAACTAACTCCTTGCAACCCGGGAGCAGGCCCGAGTCCATCTCATTGCCGAGAAGGTTGCACAGCACGCGCCGAAAGTACTCATGGCGCGGGAATGACATGAAAGAGCGCGAATCGGTCGTCATCCCCACAAAGTGGGAAAGCAGGCCGCAGTTGGAGAGCGCATTGAGCTGCCCCTCAATTCCATCCTTTTGATCGAGAAACCACCAACCGCTGCCGAACTGAATCTTGCCGGGTACCGGGCCGTCCTGAAAGTTGCCGACGGCTGCGGCAAAGGCGTAGTTGTCGGCGGGATTCAAGTTATACAGAATCATCTTCGGGAGGTGTCCTCGCTGATCGAGTTGATCGAGAAAGCGAACCAGAGACCGCACCTGAGGCCAATCCGCAATGGAATCGTAACCCGAATCGCGGCCGACAGAGCTCATGGCGCGCGTGTTGGCGTTGCGATAGGCGCCGAGGTGCAGTTGCTTGGTCCAGCCCTTTTCGGAGTCAAGCTGTCCAAAAAAGAGCATCAGATAACCGGCCCATCCAGTGGACTGAGCCGTCGACAAGCTATGCCCGGCACGAAGCTTTTTGAAAATGGCCTCCGCCTCGCTCTCGCTGCAGGCTTCGGTTGGGCAAGTATCGAGACCATGGTCGGAAAGGCGGCAACCAATCTCATGGAACTCGTCATGCCGTTTGCGAAGCGCGTCCAGCAGCTCTCGAAAACCGGTGATGTCCAGACTCGCAGCCGACCCTAAACGCGCAACCCAGTCATTGAAAGCCGAAGCATCTTCGGTTTGCAAGACGCGATCGGGGCGAAATGCCGGAAACACCCGAACCGGAAAACCCGAGCTATGGAACCGCTGGTGATATTGCAAGGAATCTGCCGGATCGTCGGTGGTGCAAACCGCACACAACCCAAACTTCTTCAAAATTCCCTGGGCCGTGAACTCCGCAGTAGCCAGTTGACGATTGGCCTCGTCCCATACCGAGAGCGCATTTTTTTCGTTAAGCAGTTCGGAGATGCCGAAGTATCGCTCGAGTTCGAGGTGGGTCCAGTGATACAGCGGGTTGCGCAGCGTCTGAGGTACGGTGCGTGCCCAAGCCAGGAACTTGTCCCGGGGACTGGCATCTCCGGTAATGTAGCGTTCGGGTACGCCGCTTGCGCGCATCGCCCTCCACTTATAGTGATCCCCCTCGAGCCAGATTTCGGTCAAGTCGCGGAACTGGCGCCCTTCTGCGATGTCGCGGACAGATAAATGGCAGTGGTAATCCAGAATGGGTTCGTTTTCGGCAAAGGTATGGAAAAGCTCGGCTGCCGTGTTGCCCTGCAGCAGAAAGTTCTCGGAAATGAATGGCATTGTGAGTGCCGTAATTTTACATGGCCGCAACTGAGTGGATGGCCTCATGGCCCCAAAAGGCTGGTTCTAGGCTTGCTGCTGGCCTTCATTTTGCCATTTTTGGGCAAAACACTGCAGTTAGACCCTAGTAAGGCGCTAAAGTCTATTGACTAAATAGGGATTGTAGATAAACTGAGAACTATGAAGATCTCCCAAAAAGGACTGTATGCACTCCAGGCCATGATGATGCTGGCGCGTCACTTTAACCAAGGCGCCATCCGCATCCGTGACATTGCCTATGAAGAGGAACTGCCGGAGAAGTTCCTGGAACTGATCCTTCTCGAATTGAAGAACGCGCGGATGGTCGAAAGCGCGCGGGGTGCAAAGGGCGGTTATCAGCTGCGCCGTGCCCCCTCAGAGATTCGCCTCAGCGAGATCATCCGCCTGATCGACGGTCCACTGGCGCCATTTGCCGATGCGGAGCAGCTGCGCAGTCTGATTCATCGGGACGCACAACACCGGGCGCTTTACCAGGTGTTTCTCGATGTGCGCGACGCCGCGGCCAAGATCCTAGAAAGCACGTCCCTCGCGGATATCGCCAATCCAGATCCGGGACAAAAGCCAAAGGGCCGAAATCAGAAGAAAAAGGCCGAGATCAGCGTCCTGCCCATGGTCGTCCATGGAAATTCTCCCCGAGGTGACAAGTGATTCGCGGGCTCGCAATTGTCCTGTTTTTGACCTCGGCTACCCTGCTTAGCTTCGCTCAGGTGACGCTGCTCAACGTTTCCTACGATCCCACGCGAGAGTTGTTCCAAGACTACAACGTGGCATTTGCCAGGTACTGGAAGGCAAAGAGCGGACAAGATGTCGCTGTGCAGCAATCGCACGGCGGATCCAGTAAACAAGCCCGCGCAGTAATCGATGGGCTCGATGCCGATGTCGTCACCCTGGCTTTGGCCTACGATATCGACGCCATTTCTGAAAAGGCTCACCTGCTTCCCTCGAACTGGCAATCGCGCCTGCCGAACAACAGTTCCCCCTACACTTCCACGATCATTTTCTTGGTTCGCAAGGGTAATCCAAAAGGAATCAAGGATTGGGACGACTTGGTTCGCCCAGGCATTTCGGTGATCACGCCAAACCCGAAGACCTCGGGGGGCGCGCGATGGAACTATCTGGGCGCCTGGGGCTTTGCGTTGCATAAGTTCGCGGGCGACGAGTCGAAGGCGCGAAATTTCATATCCCAGCTGTATAAGAACGTTCCCGTGCTCGATTCCGGCGCGCGTGGATCCACCACCACATTTGTCGAACGGGGCATGGGGGACGTGCTGATCGCATGGGAGAACGAGGTTCTGTTAGGAGCAAATGAGCTTGGCAAAAACAAGTTCGAGATTGTGGTTCCGCCAAGCAGCATCCTGTGCGAGCCGGTGGTCGGCCTGGTCGATAAAGTCGTGGACAAGAAGGGCACGCGAGCCGTCGCCCAGGCCTATCTAGAGCACCTGTACAGTCCGGAAGCTCAGGAAATCATAGCCAGAAGGTACTACCGCCCGCGACTAGCAGAGGTACAGAAGAAATACGCTGCCCAGTTTCCGAAGGTCAAACTGTTCACCGTAGCTGAGATCGCAGGCGACTGGCAGAAAGCACAAGCCAAGCATTTCGCGGATGGCGGCATTTTTGATCAGGTATATCAGGCCAATCAGTAACTCTTAACTATGGGGCTGCAACTCAAACAAAAAAGCATTCTCCCGGGATTCGGGTTGGCGCTGGGATTCACCATTCTGTATCTCAGTCTGCTGGTGCTGATTCCTCTGTCGGCCACCTTCCTGAAGGCTTCCTCCCTGAGCTGGGAGCAGTTCTGGCACATTGCGGCATCCCGTCGCGCCGTCGCTTCGTACGAGCTCAGCTACGGTGCCTCCGCGATTGCAGCCACCATCAACCTGTTCTTCGGGCTGGTCGTCGCCTGGGTGTTGATTCGCTATGACTTCCCGGGAAAGCGCCTGTTCGATTCGTTGGTTGATCTCCCCTTTGCTCTCCCGACCGCCGTCGCCGGCATCGCCCTCACGACGATTTACGCTCCGAACGGCTGGATAGGACACGCCCTCGCTCCGCTCGGGATTGCCTCCGCCTATTCGCGGCTAGGAGTGGTGATTGCCCTCACGTTCACTGGCCTGCCGTTCGTGGTGCGCACAGTACAGCCGGTCCTCGAAGACCTCGACAAGGAAATGGAAGAGGCAGCGGCGAGCCTGGGTGCGAACCGCTGGCAGACAATCACCAAGATCTTGCTTCCGGCGGTCATGCCCGCCGCGGCTACGGGGTTTAGCATGGCGTTTGCTCGCGCCGTAGGCGAGTACGGATCAGTCGTTTTCATCTCTGGAAACATGCCGTTGAAGACGGAGATCACCCCCCTGCTGATCATTACCAAGCTCGAACAGTATGACTACGCTGGCGCAACCGCCATTGCAGTCGTCATGCTCATTTCATCCTTCGTTCTTCTACTGGCGATTAATCTCTTGCAGGCATGGAGCGGTGGACGCTTAAAGCGCGCACATGGCGGCGAGCTTCCCGAAATCGTGGAAGCGGGAGCGCCAAGCTAATGGCCTCGATCACATTCCCAAATCCCGGACTGCCGGCAGCCGCCCATGCCACTCATGCAACCACGGAACGCGGGTGGGTGCGGTGGACACTGATCGCCGTCGCGGTCACTTTCCTGGGAGTGTTTTTGTTTCTGCCTCTGGCCGTCGTATTTTCTTCGGCGCTCGAGAAAGGCTTTGCGGTGTATCTGGCGGCTCTTCGCGAGCCAGACGCAATGGCCGCAATCAAGCTCACGCTGATTGCGGCAGGAATTGCGGTTCCCTTGAACATGGTTTTCGGAGTCGCAGCCGCCTGGGCCATCGGGAAATTTGAGTTCACCGGCAAGAGCCTACTGGTCACGCTGATTGATCTTCCCTTCTCGGTTTCGCCGGTGGTCTCGGGGTTAGTCTACGTTCTGATATTCGGGCTGCAAGGCCTCCTGGGTCCCTGGCTGGCGGCGCACGACATCAAGGTCATCTTTGCCGTTCCGGGCATCGTGCTTGCGACCATATTCGTTACCTTCCCGTTCGTCGCCCGCGAACTCATCCCGCTAGTAGAGGCGCAAGGCACCGAAGAAGAAGAAGCGGCAATAACCCTGGGGGCGAGCGGTTTCCAGACCTTCTGGCGCGTGACCCTTCCCAACATCAAATGGGGCCTCTTGTATGGCGTGATCCTGTGCAATGCACGCGCCATGGGCGAGTTTGGAGCGGTGTCGGTGGTTTCAGGCCACATTCGCGGGCGCACCAACACCATGCCGCTGCACATTGAGATTCTTTACAACGAGTATCAGTTTGCGCCCGCCTTTGCGGTTGCATCCCTGCTCGCTCTTCTGGCGCTTGCCACCCTGCTGGCAAAGACCGTCGTCGAGTGGAAAGCACGACAGCAGGCGGCAGAATTGGAACCCAGGAGCGGAGAGGCTTTATGAGTATTGAAGCCATCAACATCACGAAAAAGTTCGGACACTTCACGGCCCTGAACAACGTTGACTTGCAAATCCCAAGAGGCGAACTGGTTGCGCTTCTGGGCCCTTCGGGATCGGGAAAGACCACCTTGCTTCGCATCATCGCGGGACTTGAGTTCCCCGATTCCGGCACAGTGCGCTTCGACGGTAACGACATCAGCGATCGCACCGCGCGCGAGCGCCGGGTCGGCTTCGTCTTCCAGCACTATGCCCTGTTCCGCCACATGACGGTCTTTGAGAACATTGCGTTCGGACTGCGCGTGAGACCACGTGAGTTCCGCCCACAGCGTGCGCAGATCCGAGCCAAAGTCCAGGAACTCCTCAAGCTCATTCAACTGGAAAACCTGGCAGACCGCTTTCCTTCACAACTGTCGGGAGGCCAGAGGCAGCGTGTGGCCCTGGCGCGCGCCTTGGCAGTTGAACCGAGCGTGCTTCTGCTCGATGAGCCTTTCGGCGCCCTGGACGCGAAGGTTCGGCTCGAGCTACGCCGCTGGTTGCGCCAATTGCATGACGAAATTCACATCACCAGCGTGTTCGTCACGCACGACCAGGAGGAGGCTCTGGAAGTTGCGGATCGGGTTGTGGTGATGAACGAAGGCAGGATTGAGCAGGTTGGGTCGCCTGACGAGGTTTACAACCATCCCGCCTCGCCCTTCGTTTACAATTTTCTCGGCAATGTGAACCTTTTCCACGGCCGCGTGGAAGAAGATATGACCTACATCCACGAGGCAGCGACCGGGCATGTAGTGTACGTTCGCCCGCATCTTCTCGACATCGCCCGCCTGCCAAGCGGCGGCAGCCACTTCCGCGCACGTATCAAGCACATCAACGCTGCGGGGCCGCTGGTAAAGGTCGAAGCCATCGCCGAGTGGGGGGATCCGGTGCGGGTTGAACTGCCGCAGGAGCGCTTTCGCAGCCTTCAACTGATGAAGAATGAGCAAGTTTTCATTATTCCGAAAGATGTAAAAGTATTTCCCGCCCGCAAGGAAATGGCGCGAGCGAAATAGATCGATCTCCCAAAAAAGGAGACATCAGATGAGAGCGCGATGTCAGTGGAGCTGCACTCCTAATGCCTAGTTTGTCAGTCGACTTAGTTGCAGATAACTCAAGCAGAATCCGCTTTAATGAAATCGCTTTAAGGAGAAGAGGAGCAATGATCAGGTTCTGGCGTGTGGGGATTGTTGTACTGTCGGTTGCGCTTGCAGCGTCGGGACAAAGCAACACTCGAGCGGAAAAAAAGAAGCACGGCGAAACACCTGCCTCGCAACAAGATATTCAGGCTTTGCGAGAACTGGTGCAGGCCCAGCAAACCCAGATCGAGAAACAAGACCAGCAGCTTCAGGAATTGCAAGGGCAGTTGCGCCAGGTCCTCGATTCTGTCCACCAGGCGAATGCCAATTCGCAGAAGTTGCAAACCGATGTTGAGCAGGCGCAAGCCGCCGCTGCCCAGGCGCAGCAATCTGCCGAACAGGCGGTGCGCGAAGCTACTCAGGCGTCCTCGGTCACCGCCGAGACGAAGAGCGCGTTCACCGGGCAGGCGCAAGCGAACTCCAAAAAGCTCCAGAGCGTGGAAGCCGGCCTGAAAAAGATTGGGCCCTTCAACTTTAGCGGCGACCTCCGGCTGCGAGACGAGCCGTTCTTTGGCGGACCAGCCGATCAGTCCCAGGTGCGAAACCGAATGCGGTTCCGTCTGCGTATCAACGCAAATACCAAACTCAATGATGACATCAGCGGCGGACTGACGCTGGCTTCGGGAGACATCAACGATCCGATCTCCACCAATGAAACGGTCAATCAGTTCTATACTCGCAAAGCCATTGCGATCGACAAGGCATTCATCAACTACAATCCGCATCAATTCAAGCCCCTTACCCTTACAGGCGGCAAGTTTGCCTACCCCTGGTACAACACCGAATTGACGTGGGACAAGGACTTGAATCCGGAAGGCCTGGCGCAAACTCTGGCCTTTGACTTGAAGAGCCCGGTGCTTAAGCGCATCGCGCTCGTCGGATTTGAGCTACCCTTTGCCGAGGTCGCGGGCACGAGCGTCAATAACAAGAGCATTGTTCAAAGCGCGGTCTACGGCGGTCAGCTGCAAACCACGTGGCAGTTCGCATCCTGGCTCACGTTCGGCGCCTTCAGCGGGTTCTATAACTATCACAATGCTGACCCGATCGCATTTGCCATCGCAAAGGCAAATCTGAAGAACCCGACCACGCCGCTGAGTGGTGCCCTTCCGCTCAGTGCAAACGGATTTCAGAACTCTGTGCTCACCACCACACAGACCGGAATTGTCACCGTGAGCGGCACGCCTATCTCAACCGGCGTAAAAACCATCACGGATACGCAATTCGCTTCAAAGTTTGGGTTGTTCGACTCGCTCGCCCGCTTCGACGTCCACACGCCTTACCAGCGCTGGCCGATCACGTTGATCGGTGATTACGTGCAAAACACCGAAGCCTGCGCCAACCTAGGAAACCTACGGGCAGCCCCGGCGAGTACTAGCACCGCTACCTATTCCCAGGCCTTCAGCACGCCTTGCGTCGCCAACCAACGTCGTGCCTATTGGGCGGAAGCACGCTTCGGACGTGCTCAGGATAAGGGAGACTGGCAGTTCGCTTACACGCGAATGTTCATTGAGCGCGAAGCAGTGATGTCCGCATTCAACGCGAGCGACATCCGTCAAGGAAGCAATACGAGCCAGCATCGTGCCGAAGTTTTCTATCAGGCGCTTCCGAATATTCAGCTCGCATTCACCGGTTTCTTGGGCCGTCCGCTGAACCTAGGAAGCTCCAAACCACCGGAGGACGTTCTGCAGCGCTACCAATTCGATGTGATCTATAAGTTCTAAGGACCCGAAGGCGGATCTCCCCACTTCCTGAGAGGCTCGGAAGTGGGGATTTTTCTTGTTCTCCTTTATCATGAACCATCACCTAAGGAGGACTCTTGGCCGTTCTCGTTGTTGGGGGAGCTGGATACATCGGCAGTCACACTGCCCACGTTTTGCGCAAACGTGGATACGACGTCATCATCTACGACAACCTCTCGACCGGCTACAAAGAACTGGCGGAGGGCTTTGAGTTGGTCGTTGGAGACTTTGCCGACAGAGCAAAGATCAATGCCCTGCTTCGGCGTTCGGAGGCGGTGATGTTCTTTGCCGCGCATGCCTCGGTGGGCGAATCGGTAGAAAATCCCAAAAAGTACTATCACAACAACGTCACTTCGGCGATCTCTCTTCTCGATTGTGTCTTGGACTCTCGCATTCGTAAATTCATCTTCTCTTCAACGGCAGCCGTTTACGGCAACCCTGCCCAGATACCGATCACCGAAGCATCGCCCAAGCAGCCGGTAAATCCCTACGGCGCAACCAAGCTAGCATTCGAAAATGCGCTCGAAGCCTACAGCACGGCTTACGGCCTGAAGTACGTCAGCTTCCGGTATTTCAATGCCGCCGGTGCCGACGACGGCGGTGACATTGGCGAGATGCACGATCCCGAGAGCCACTTGATTCCGATCATCTTCCAGGCGATTCAGGGCAAGCGCGCCGCACTCACCATTTACGGCGATGATTACCCGACCTCGGATGGAACTTGCATCCGCGACTACATCCATGTGAACGATTTGGCCGAAGCGCACGTGTTGGGCCTGGAATATCTGAGCAAGTCAAACTCAGTGGCCATGAACCTCGGCACTGGGCAGGGCTACTCTGTGAAACAGGTTGTCGAAGCCGTCGAGCATATCACTGGACATACGGTTCCAACGCAAATTGGTGCGAGGCGTCCGGGCGATCCTGCGGAGTTGGTCGCCGATCCCTCTGTTGCCGAACGCACCCTCAAATGGAAGGCTCAGCGTTCGCTGGAGAACATCATTGCAACAGCGTGGAAGTGGGCGCAAAAAAGGGTGAGGTGAGTTGGAATATCCGCGCCAATTTCCTGCCGTCAGAAGCTGCATTGTGGAAGGGGCTGGTCGGCTGCAGACCATAATTGCGAGGATTGAAACCACTATCGCCTATTACGTTAATCAGCAAACTTGATCTGGCCCGGAATCTTCAAAAACGTGTTTGGCGCGACAAACGACAGGACAGACGTGCAGGGCCACCCTGGGATGGTTGTCGTCAGGAAGTGCCGTAAAGCTGAAATGGCGCCCAGTAGAAAGGCTTGCTGAACACCTTGTTCGATCGCATCAGAGACAGCTTCGCGTCGCGAAGAGATATTTCCGGAGGGCGTCCTTCTTTTAGCTCTGCGTAGAAAGTGTCCATCAGGTGGGGAGTGGAGGCGTCGTTCACCTCCCACAGTGCACCAATTGTATTTTTCGCACCTGCTCGCAAGAACGCCCACGAGAGCCCAATCAGTCCTTCTCCGTTATAGGCCCTGGTGCCCGCGCCATAGCAGGCCGAGACCGTCACCAGACGCGCGCGAAGGCGATGCTCTATGATTTCGCGGGCGTAGAGCTTGAAGGAGCCGTTATCCGGGCGCGGCGAGAGAATCACGGCCGAGTCCAGCGGAACTTGGCTGCTTGCGACCGCATGCGCGACGAAGTGTATATAGGAGTACTGCTCAGGTTTGCCGCTGAGAAAAGATGCGGCGGTGGCTGAAGATTGTGTGTAGGTTGTCAGCTCAGCAGTTGAGAAATGCTTCTCGATATTTTGGATTTCTAGCCTTGCATTGACTAGAGCCGGGAACTCGGGAGGATGGGGAACCGCGTCTCCAACCAGCAGCATCTTCCCTGCCCCAGATGCGGCGGTTCCCTTTTCGGCGAGAAGCAGCCTGAGAGATTGCGCATTTGAGATGACCGCATCTTCGATCCAGTAATGTGGGCCCGGTTTGCCGGGGGCTAGGAGGGTCTCAAAATTCAGAGCCGTCAGACTGCCATCTGGAACGACGACTACGCGTACGTTTTTCGGCAGATTTGCAGCGGCCGGAGCGATCAGTGTTTGGTAAAGCTGCAAGCCATCTTTGCTGGAGCTACCTAGAACGTCTTCGCCATTCATCAGCACTTCGCGATAACGTCGAATGCTGGACTCAATCTCACCGGCTGGAGGGAGCACAAAATTCCGAATGCGGTCCCTCGTGATCGCCCACAGGTATGACTGATGTTGTCCAAGCGAGTAGTAAAGAATGGTTGCATTCGCGTTGGCTGCAACTCGTTCGGGCGTCAACGGCGGCGTCGAGCATGGCCGATCATTCTTTAAGTAACCAAGTCCTTCGGCCAAGGTCCGGCCGCGGCTAAAATCTGCGACCTCGAGGGCGCGCCTGGCCTGCCCCGACGTAATCAAGAACGAAATGTAGTCATCGTAGATTCGGGCCGCGTTGGTAAAAAACGGCAGCTTCGATTCCTCACCATGCACGGACGACCGCGCTGTCTCGAAGGTGCACAATGCCGCCTGGTAATTGCTAGCTGCCGCTACGCGCTGGGCTTGATTTTCTTCAAGACGCGCGAGTGAGTGCTGAGCCTCCCATTTCAGAGACGCGTCGCTCTCGGCATCATTGGCTACTTCGCGGAAGATTGCTTCCGCCTTGACGTTGTCATGTAACTGCGCCGCAACCTGCCCCTTCACTAACAGGGGATAGAGCTCGTCGAGACGATTCTTGTCCTCGCGCGCCGCCTTGATTGCCTCATCGGCAGAGCTGTTGGCGAGATTAAATTTGCCCTCACGCGCATAGACCAGCGCTAAGGGGATGAGCGCATTACGAATATATTCCTTCGCATCAATTTCGCGTGCCAGGTTTAAGGCTCTCTTGAACGACTGTTCCGCATCTGGATAGTCCGATCGATCTAGATAGATCGATGCGATGTCCGTTAGCCAGATTGCCTGCCTCAGAACATCACCCGCTCGTTCGGCTATAGCCTTGGCCGCGAGAAACGATTCTAGAGCTTTTTCTGAATCGCCCAATTTATAGTATGCCCACCCGAGATTGCCTACCGCGATCTGAGAGAGCTCGTTCGCTTCCAATGGAATCGAAAGACGGCGTGCTGCTTCTGCACGCTCGATTGCATCATCAAGATGATTCTGATGGAGTGACGCGGCACTTAGGCTCAAGAAAGCGGTTGCTTCCAGGAAATGATCGCCTCGTACCCGTGCAAAAGCCAGAGTCTCGTTGAAGTAATTCCGAGCTTCTTGATATCTTCCTTCCTCTGTTGAAAGGACTCCGCGTCCTCGCAAGACCTCTCCGCAAGCTTCACTTGAGATGGCGGCGCACAGTCTCTCGGCGTCCTGCAACTCCCGGTCGGAGTCGCTGAACTGATGCAGTCTTGCGTAAGACACAGCCCGAAGAGTGAAAACTGAGATGGCGGAGGATTGATCAGAGGAAGCCGGAACTTCAGCAAGGAGTTCCAACGCTTGCGAACTCATGCCACGCACGACAAGAATTTCTGCCTTTAGAACTCTAAACTTGAGTGCCCATTCCGGATGTGATTTCACGAATTCTTCGTAGCCGTGCTCGGCCTCTTCCTGGCTGGCTAGGAGATCGCCATGGATGAAGGTTTGACGTGCGTGTGCAAATCCTTGTTGGGGATTTGGTGTGCGACAATCGGCCAGAGGGAGCAAGGTGAGGGCTAGCAAGATGAAGCGGGCACCGGTCAGGGATTCGAGACGGTGCCGGTTGCGGTTCACTGCAACCAGAACCCACGGGTTATGGCACGTCCGTAACACCTGCTCTCTCAAAGAGATGAGTACATTAAGGTTCATGAAGGTAATCAGTTTATATGTGCAGGCAGATACTCTTTTACCCGCCTCTTCAATGTATTGGACTTGGAACTCGGCATTGACATTTCCAACTCGCGAATATAAAACCAGCACCAAGGAGGAACACACATGTTACACGCGTTAGTTCCGGCTGCCGCATTGCTGACACATAACAGCGCCGCCAAGGTGGAAGTCAAGGAACAAAACACTGCGCACGTTCCAGTGGCTCAGGAGAAGGATATTCTTCACCCAATAAGCGCTGCGAGCCCTTGGATTGCTGATGGAGGCACTCAACCGTAAGCGGGTTCTCTCTTTAAGTCTTTATGCACGAGGGATTACCGACTGCGGTTTAGGCCTCGTTTTTCTTATAATAGGTTATCTCGAACATTTTCCATGCACCGTGAACCGAAAGAAGCACCTCGCGATCTGCTTCGTCTTGGCGACCTTGACGGTGCGTTCCGAATAGCCTATGAGGCACTGGCGAAGGCTACAAACTTCTTGCCGTATCGCATTGTGCTTTTGGAGATTCAGCGATTGCGAGGGCAAACAGAAGAGGCCCTGCAAGAACTGGAGTACCTGGAGCTGGTCGATCCGCCTCCTCCCAGAGATTCTGAGTCATGGATCGGTATCAGAAAGCTTCGGGGCTACTATGCCGGCCTGCTCGGTCGTTATACGGCATCTCACTCACTTCTGCAGGAAGCCGAGCAGCTAGCCCGCAACGCGAACATCCTTGGGGCACTAGCCGAGGTCCATCAGTGCCAGGCCATGATTTATTTCCTGCAACAAAGCTATGCGGAATCAGAACGAATTTCCGAGTAATTTTAGACCTCTCGCAGCAAATTCGGGGATGGTACTTCCGGGGAAATGCCTTTTGGGGCATCGGTAAGAACCTCATGATTCAAACGCATTACGAGGATGCTATGCCGTGGCTTCGGAAAGCGCTGGGGATCTTTGAAGGTGCTGGCGCGCGACTTCTCACTGCTGCCGTGTGGGAAGAGATGGCTGTGTGCGAACTGGGCCTCGGAAATGACCAAACATCCCTGGACTTATTGAGGAAGGCGGAAGTAGTTCAACTTGACGCTGGCACACCAGCCAATTACCAGGTTGTATTGGCAAACATAGGCAACGTGTATCTCTATAGGGATGATTTCGTCACAGCCATCTCCTATTACCAGCACGCGTTAACTATCGCTCGCGAGATCAAGGACCCGGTCTCTATCCGAAAATGGACCTACAACACTACTCTCGCGTACATGAGAATGCGCGCGCGGCCTTGGACAAACCGGTCGAGAAAAACCTGCAGATTACGGAAAAGTGCTCCCGTTGGTGATACTGACCGAGAAGCTCATCTTTCCGCCGGCTATGCATCCTAAATCGAGGCGGATCATCGTCAGGTGGAAAGTATCACATTCAACCGACAGCTCCGCGAGAAAGATCTTGCCGAATTCGGGGACGGTGATCACGTTGCCCTGGATCTTCACATCGCCCTGGCTTTTTCTATCTTCTAGAGAAACTTCATACGCCAACGTTCCGTTGGCACGATCCTTCGGTTTCGGGTTGTTGCGGTTGTCGAGATAGGCCTTAAACTGCGCCTGCACACCCGGAAATGACTGCGAACACCCGATCTCTTTAAGGAAGCTCGCGTCCCCTAGGTAGGCAGCATCGGGGTCGGATGGCTTAATTGTGGTCAATGGAAACTTCAACTTCACGTTGACTGGAATGCCTGCAATTCTTAGGTTCTCAAACCGTGTCCCAAGAAACGTCACGGTCGGCACGTGGCCTGCGGACGGGTGCTCGGTCGAGGTCTGCGCTACGACGCGATCAGCCGTTACGACTTCCAGCACGTTCAATTGCTCGATGACCGAAGTGGCCAGCGTGATCCATCCGTGCCCTTCCTTGGGACTCTTGTGCCCGGCCACATGCGTGTGCGCTGACTTGAAGGTAACGACGTTATCGGCACGGTAGTCCTTCGTGTGCTCCAGGATGTACCCACCCTCCGCAAGCAGTTTGACGTGGTTCTGGGGTTTGATGTCGCCGGTGAGAGGATGCTGCAACTGCGCTTCTAAGACATGCGCCTCGGCATGAAAGTGGTGCACACGTGGTTGGGGGGCATCCATTTGGTTGTTCCTTTCTAGCTATCTTGAGATGTGCAGTTCGAAGCTGCCACGGCCAAGTTCAGTGCTGTCACCGTTTGGGCCGACGGCGCGGATTGCGACTGAATAAACTCCGTCATTGTAGCTGCCGCCAGGCACCTGTACAAAGTAAGTGTCATTCCCGGCAGAAACAGGCAGTTCCATCGAGGAGCGAATCTTGCCCTCGGGTCCGTAGATGTCGGCAAAATAGAACGAGTAACTCTGTTCGGGGGGGACAGTAAGATGTAATAGGAATCCTTGATCTTTAGTCGCCGAAATCGAAGGGACGTTCCCACCGCGGGCTCCGATCGTGATGTACGCAGCCTGCAGGAGCTGAGGGCTTTGATGCGAGGGCCAATTCTGATAAGCAATGATGGCAAGCAATAGCGCCAAGGTTGGAGCCGCAAACGCTGGGCGGAGCCAGGCCCACCAACCGGGCCTTTCGGACGCGACCACAGGGGCCACGCGGCTCGGAGGCACCACTTCGGCAGCAAACACCGCTTTTGTTTGGTCCAGGAACAAAGAGCCTGCGCGCACATCGGCGGCGCACACCGGACACTCAAAAAAGTGCTCCTCGAATTGTTCGCGCAGTTCAGGGGAAAGATCATTCAGCAGATACTGCTCAGTCCCCATGATGCGGATTGCCTCTTCGTGGTTCATAGCCCCCAATGCCTCAACCTGATTAGTGAGGCGACAGCCCAAATCGTTTCATCCAGGCCCGCCACTGGCAGGCGTGCCCGTCTCCACCGCCTTGCTAAATTGGGACTTAAACGTCTGCTTGGCACGGTGCAGTAATACCCGGAGATACCCTCGATCAACCTGGAAATCGCGGCAGACCTCGTCCTTATCCAACTCCTCGAAGAACACTGCCTTGAGAAGCCGCCGGTCCCTCTCGCCCAATCCCTCGAGCACAGCTCTCACCCTACCCGCCATTTGGCCCGAGATGAGGGTACCCAGGACGTCGACTTTCTGGTCCGGGATCTCAACCTCTTCCTCATCCTCATTCAGCGGAGTCGTGCGCGAGGACGAGCGATAGTGCTCCAGAAGAACATTATTGCAAACCGAGTTCACAAAGGCCCCCAGGCGCGTTGCATCCCGGATGCCTTCCTGGCTTCTTAGCACCGCGAACACACGCACGAATATTTCCTGCCTGAGTTCTTCGACCACATCGCTGGATGGCACGCGGGAACGAAGCTTGAGCTGGATTAACTGGGTGAAGTAGGAAACAAAGTGCTGCTCCGTGCGGAAATCGCTGGAGCGAAGCCGCTCAAGATACACATCATCAAACGCAAAAAGTTCCAACCCTTGCCGCCTCGAAGCCGATAAGTGTGCCGTATTTTACCACCAGCTACGTGGGGTTCTGTGTCGAGACATTTTGACCGCGCATAAAAGGTCGTTCGAAACCTTGCCGAGATGAAACGAAAATTCGCTTCGCTGCACTATAGAAATGACGTTAGCGCCGGCTCGGCCTATAAGCGAGGGTTGGATCGGTCGACGTCTCGGGTGCCCTTGGGGGGAGACTCCATCCCCAGCCTCGATGGGTTGGAGGGTCTCAAGGGAAGTAGCGGGAGTGGTAATGGTGGGTCATTTGATTTGAGTGAATTCCGGGGGGAGAGCACTCACAGATTTGCCCCACCTATCGCTCCTGCATTGCTAGGGCAAGCCCCTGTTCCAGGAAATCGAGTCAAAACTCCATGCATCTTCGGCGATTGCGAACGGCAAAACTGCCATCTTCAGAAACACTGATCAAGAATGGTCGGGTCCTTGTTGTATCCCTTTGGACTTTTGTAGCGCCTTGGGTAACTGCGCTTACCGCACGGGCGTAGTATCTGGGGCGAATAATGGCCGCATCCAAAAAATGCGGCCGTTTTTACTAACATCAGTCCGTATCCCTACTCGGCTTTGGGAATGACAATCTCCGTCATCGAATAGCGGGGAACCTCTACGGTGAAGGTTGCGCCGAGACCCTCAATCGGGGCCTCGTGTATGGACTTGCCTGTTTCATCGGTGGTCTGGCCATAATCGTAGCGGGTACCTTTGCTTGCATAGTTGTATCCATTCACCGTAACAGTCGTCACAACACTGCGCATTGTGTCTTTATTGATGAAAAGCAGCCCCAGACCACCTTTGCGGCGCTTGGTTGCATACACGGCGAAGTTTTCGGCTTCCGTGCTGGCATTGATGAAACTGTCGCCCGGCGCCGCGATCTGATGCAAGAACTTGATTCCGTAATAGGCTGGCTGAGGTTTGTTGTCGGTGTCCAAAAAGCTTGGGGCGGTTGCTCCCACCGGGCTATGGACTGGAACCCATTCCACCGTGTACGTTCCCCTTTCGAGCAGCTTTGCATAGGCTTCAGCGGCAAATATTCCTCCCACCGACGCACTGCTTTTGAAGGGCAACCAAGCGGGTAATCCCAAGCTGGTGACAGCCAACTGAGGGTAGCGGTTGGCGGGACAGAACTTCTTGTATTTGTCCAGAAGATCATTGCCTAGCTGCCGGTAGTCGTATTCGATCGCATTCACGCCATTAAAATTTCGGTCCTTATTCATCGGGTCTCTGGCATTTGTGATCAGATCGTTTTCGTCCACCCAATTCCAATCGGGCTGGGCCCCTTTTGCCTCCCAGAAAGCAGCAGCGGCAAAATCCATACTCCCGCATGCCGCCTTCAACATTTGGGCATTCCAGTTCTTTCCTTTTTGGTCGGCATCTGCCGAATAAGGCGGCTGAATCACGAACGCGCCGATCAGAATCGAGGGATCCACGGCTTTCATGGCTTTGGCGAATTCGACGACTGCCGCGCCATAGGCTGCGGGCCCTACCTTTGAATTGCCTTGATGTCGGCCCCACTCCTTCGAGTTCGGAACCGGCCCGGCATGAAGATCCGCCTCTGGCGATGGGCTTTGTCCGAGTTTTCCCTCATTATCAGCATCGGAACCGATGGTCCGCGCCTGATTGTAATAGCCGTTATTGAATGGTTCATTCCCTATCGTCCACATGGGAATCCCGATCGGCTCGGGGTGATGGATGCGCAAATGGTTGTAACCGTCGTCAGTTGCCAGCGGAGCACTGCCGCGCAATCCCGCCCAGAAGCCGACAGTCTTCCAGTCATTCCCTTTCGAATCTTTTCCAATCGATTGCGTATTGGCAGGCTTGCCGTTGGCATATGCGACCCATGCCGCGGCTTCAGCAGGCTCACCTCCACCGCTTCCGTCCATGTTCGTTCCATAATTTACCGTCACCAGACCCGACCCAAGAGTGTCTATGACCGATACCATCGCTGGAAACATCTTCTCAGGCGGAAAAGCGGGAATGCGGTCGTTGGGGTAAGGGTTGGTGAGCTTTCCGGTGGACCAGTGGTAGAGGGCGTCCACGCCGCCGTTGCCAGGAAAGCGCACATTCGTGATGCCCGCCTCTTGCAGCAGCTTGATGGTTTCAGGGTCATACCACTTCTTGTCCCAGCGGTCAGCCGCAATGCCGAACGAAGTCGTATAGACGGTAGCTTTGCTTTGCCCAGGATCGATGGTCACTTTCGCTTTGAGTTGGGCCTGAAGCACGGCACTATGAAGCAGCAACACAGCAACAAAAACGACAGACATTTCCGCTAGCTTCGTTATTTGCTTACAAACATGAAAGATCATCAGTGAAGATCCTGGGCGAATAGGGTTTTTGAAAAGCGAGATTATACCCCGGGGAAACATTCGAGCAAAATCGAATTTCTTGATCTTTTTTCGTTGCAGCGGCTTCGAGCAGAACGTCAAGGGGCGACGTTTACCTTTCTCAAGGGCAACGCGACGGCAAATACCGAGCCCTGCCCCAGTTGGCTGGTGACGCGAATACTTCCGCCGTGGGCGTCGAGAACCGCCTTGGCGATCGCCAGGCCCATTCCGGTTCCCTGTACCGAACTGCGGCTGCCTTTGCCGCGGTAGAACTTATCAAAAATCAGGGCCTGCTCGAATTCATCAATACCGGCGCCACGATCGGCAACACTGATACTGACTTCCTCGCCGGAACTCTCTGCCGAGATTCGAATAGGCGAGTTCGGTGGCGAATACTTTGCGGCATTCTCTAAGAGCTGCTGCAACACATTCACGATGAGTCCAAGATCAAATTCAGCCGGCGGCAGATCAGCAGCCAGTGCCAGCTCCACCGGATGATTGGCTAAATCCTTCTTCGCAGATGTCACCGCCTTTTCAACGGCTTCTCTAATCGCGTGAGACATAAGATCAAGCTCTACCTGCTTGGACTCGAGTCGCGCCAGCTGCATCGCCTCCTCGACGAGATGATTCATCCGGTCGGCTTCCTCGTTGACAACGGTCAGAAGTTCATTCTGCTGGGCCTCGTCGAGGCCGCCAGACAGAATGGTGGTCACCGATGCCTTAATCGCCGTCAATGGCGTACGGAACTCATGTGCGATAGAGTCGAGGATCGCCGAGCGCAGCTTCTCATTTTCACGCGCGGCCTCCGCCTTGCCTACGTTTTCAATGGCTCGTGTACGTTCGATGGCAATGGCTACGAGGGTGGAAAGAGCCTCCAAGGTTTCGTGGGAAAGATGGGCTCCTGAGATACCGATCGCGCCAATGCTGCGCACGCCAAGGCGCAAGGGAACGAACGCCAGCGCCTGCTCGGCAACGATAACGGGCTCTCCTCGGGCCGTCACTGACTGCAGTCGACTGGCATCGATCTCTCGAGTGTCCGCGCCGGAGCGATAGACGTCGACCTTGTCATGAACGAAGATCGCCGCTCCTTTGCTGGCGAAGGTTTCCGTGATATGCCGCGGAACAAGGTTCAATAATTCCGGCACGCTCTCGATCGTGAGCAAACGCTGACTGAAGGCGTAAAGATACTCAATCTCGCGTCTCCGTTGATTCGCGTCTATGGTCTGCCGCCGCGCCCGTTCGGACAGCTGGCCGGAAATGACCGCCGTTGTCAGAAACGCAAAAAGAGCCACCCAGTTCTGCGGATCGGTAATGGTCAAGGTCCCAACCGGAGGGAGAAAGTAAAAGTTGAAAGCCAGAGTGGAAATAACCGCTAAGAAGGCCGCGTACCAAAAGCCCCAGTTGGCAGAGATCACCAAGACGGCAAGCAGGAACGTCAATGCTACCGTTGTGGCATTTACATGAATCACGTGTTTATAGAAGGCGACAACGGCCGCAACCATCGCGGCGCAAAGCAGGGCCCGACCAACCCTATTCCATGGGGCTTTCACGTGCGCGATTGTAACGCGACTCACGCCACACCGAAAGCATCGGGGCGCCCGAGGTTCTTGTCTGCGTTCTCGACAAACGCCTTCCCTCGGTTGACAATGTGGACGTGCAAAAACGTCCTGAGCAGTGGTTGGAAGAAATCGCTCCCGAAAAAAGACAAGGGATCTTCAAGATCTTTCTCGGATATGCTCCTGGCGTCGGCAAAACCTACAGCATGTTGAGCGAGGGCATTCGCCGCTACAGCCGCGGTGAAGATGCCGTCATCGGCGTGGTAGAAACCCACGGTCGAAAAGGCGTGATGGAATTGGTGTCAAAAATGGAGACGGTTCCACGTCAAGAAATCGAATACAAAGGCACCGTCTTCACAGAAATGAACGTGGACGCAATACTCGCCCGCAAGCCGGCGGTTGTTCTCATCGACGAACTTGCTCATACCAACATCGAGGGAAGCAAGCACCCCAAGCGCTATCAGGACGTCATCGACCTGCTCGACGCGAGAATCGACGTGGTTTCGACCGTCAACGTCCAGCACATCGAAAGCCTTAACCCATTGGTGGAACGCATTACGGGCGTTCATGTACGCGAGACCGTTCCGGACTGGGTGATTCAGCGCGCGGAAGAAATAGTGATGTCAGATCTCACACCCGAAGCGCTGCAAACTCGCATGCGGCGGGGCGACATTTACCCGCTCGATCGGGCGGAGCGAGCGTTGGGGAATTTCTTTCGTCGCGGAAATCTGATCGCACTCAGGGAACTCGCGCTGCGTCAGGTAGCGCAAGTTGTCGACAAGAGTTTGGAGGCACATTGGTCACGGGAAGGGCTGCAGCAGAGTATCGCCGTACGTGAAAAAATTGCGGTTGCGATCAGTTCCAATCCGATTGCCCAGTACCTGATCGCGCGCGGCGCTCGCATGGCCGATGGAATCGACGCCGAGTTCTACGTCGTCTACGTGGACGCCGCCATCGATGAGAACACCGACAATCGCCGTACCTTGCAGGAAAACATTCAGTTTGCAGAAAACCTGGGGGCCACCGTGATTCGCCTGCCGCGGGGTAATGTTGCCGAGAGGATGGCCGAGTTTGTTCGCGAAAAACACATAACGCATGTGATTTTCGGCCGCTCGGCGCAAGAAGGCTGGAAAAAATATTTATATCTCACGGTCATCCAGAAATTTCTGCGCCACGCCCCACCCATCGACGTTCACATCGTGACACAGGAGGCGAAGTGAGCCCTTCGGAACATCGCGGCGAGCATCGGCGCATTCTGATCGTCGATGATGAGCCGCAGATCACCCGCGTGTTGCGCACTTCGCTGGACGCCCATGGCTACGACCTTCGCGTCGCCAATGACGGAGATACTGCCCTGCAGATCACACGCGACTGGGCTCCTGATCTGATGATTACCGACCTTTCCATGCCCGTAATGGACGGCTTAGAACTGTGCCGCCGTTTTCGTCAAAAATCCAATGCGCCGATCATCGTTCTTTCCGTCAAGGGCGAGGAGCGCACGAAAGTTCAAGCCCTTGATGCCGGAGCCGATGACTACGTCACCAAACCATTCGGCATCAATGAACTCCTGGCACGCGTTCGCGCTAACCTGCGCCGAGTTCCCCAGGAACAGGAGACCCTAGGTGGAGTGATTCAGGAAGGCGACTTCCGCGTCGACCTTGATGCGCATGTAGCCTATGTACGCGGGCATGAACTGAAGCTCACCCCGAAAGAATTCGATTTGCTCGCTTATTTGGCCCGTACTCCGAGAAAGGTGGTTACCCACCGGAAGCTTCTTGCCTCGGTATGGGGACCGAACAGCACCGAACAGCCCGAGTATCTGCGGGTTTTTATCGGCCAATTGCGCAAGAAGATCGAAGAAAAAGGATTGCAGTCCTATATCTTGACTGAACCTTGGGTGGGGTACCGGTTCGAACCTGAAGGAGTGCCGCAGGATACCTGAATGCTTAGGCTGGGTTACCTCTTATAACTTTTTTACGAGCTCCTTAGTTTTTTTTTATGGCTTGCCCGCTCGAATGGGAGTGTGAGCTTTAAGACCTCCAGGTCGAGGTCAGGAGTCACGCCCATGACGGCGTTTCGAGCAACTGTGCTGTTTGTCATTGCAGGTCTTTCTTCCTCAGCCCTCGCACAAGAGACAATTTTCAACGTTCCCAGTGGCGATGTTCTCGATCGAGGAAAAGTGTACGGAGAATTTGATTTTGGCTACCTCTCGTATACCAACTTCGCGACCTACACGCCACGCTTCGTCGCCGGAATCGGCCACCAGCTCGAAGTCGGCCTGAATCTCAATGGCATCACCACCCCTGGCCCGTCCCAAACAACACTAGCTCCGACCGTCAAGTGGAGACCGTACAACCAGAACGGTTGGGGGGTTATTGTTGGCGACAACCTTTTCATTCCTGTCCAGAACAGAACCTACAGCGCCGGCAACTATCTTTACGCGGCCCTGATCAAAACTTTCGAGACCCAAACGCGACTGACCCTGGGTGCCTACGACTTCACGACTCACGTGGTTGCAAGCGGCAATAAAGCCGGTGGGCAGTTCGGGATCGAGCAGCCTCTAAACAAGCGAGTAACTCTGGCCGCGGACTGGTTCACCGGAAATCATGCCGCCGGGTACTTCACGCCAGGCGCTTTGATCAAGCTGAGTTCAAAAGCGACTGTGTACGCTGGCTATGAGATCGGGAATTCGGGTCTTACGCGAGGCAATCGCCTCTTGCTTGTGGAACTCGGCTGGAACTTCAACTAGGCCATGACGTAGTCCTTTCTGGTGCGGACTCCCAGGCCACGCGCTCAATTGCCTCATGCACGCCCTTCCCTGCACCGAACGCTCCACCCTTACACATTCCTTACGAACCTTTTAGCCCGTCTTTACGCCCGTATTGGTCCAATGAATTGGAGAGGCACGACGGAACGAGGGCAATATGAACCCAGTTCTCCTGATCTTCACGCAGATTGCAATCGCCGGTTGTGGTTTTCTGGTCTATTTTCTTTTCGCCCTGAGGCGTGAGTCGAAGAGGTTACGCAAAGAGTCAAGAGTTGAGATCAGGCCCATGTCAACTCAGGCCCGCAGGGAACAGGTGGTTCAGCTTTATACGGTGGAAAGAGTCGCCACTCGCAAGATGCGTGGCGCTGCAAGCCGCTAACCGGGAGGTTCCGTGCAAGACCTACTTTGGATCGTAGTCACAATCGGATTCTTCGCAATCGCGATTGCGTACGTCGAGTTCTGTGACCGCATTCGGTGAGGATGCCATGGGTCTTGAGTCGATCATCATGCTCGCAATCAGTACCTTAACGACGGCGTATCTCGTTTACGCCTTGTTGCGACCGGAGAAATTCTAATGACAGCGAACGGTTGGTTTCAGATCTTATTGTTTTTCGCCATCGTGGCGCTGATCACGAAGCCCCTGGGCAAGTTTATGACGCGGGTGTTCAACCGCGAACGCACCCCGCTTGACCCGATCTTCCGACCTATTGAGCGCCTAATTTACAAGCTGACTTGGGTGAACGAAAACCACGAGATGGGCTGGAAAGAGTATTGCATCTCGATGCTCTTGTTCAGCGCAGTCTCCATGCTCGTGCTGTATGGGTTTGAGCGGCTTCAGGGTTTCCTGCCGCTGAACCCGCAAAAACTTGGGGCAGTCAATCCCGCGCCTCTCGCCTTCAACACTGCGGCATCATTCACCACAAATACCAATTGGCAGAACTATAGCGGCGAGACCACGATGAGCTATCTCACCCAGATGGCAGGCCTCGCATACCACAACTTCATGTCGGCCGCGGTGGGAGTAGCTCTGGCGATCGCATTCATTCGCGGAATCGCCCGCCGCCAGATGCAGACGATTGGCAATTTCTGGGTCGATCTGGTTCGCTGCAGTTTATGGATCCTGCTTCCCGCATGTGTCCTCGGCTCCTTGCTCCTCGTCTCCCAAGGTGTGGTGCAGAACTTCAAAGCCTACGACAGGGCGAAGTTCGTAGAACCGATGCAGATTCCAAAACTTGCAACTGACGGGAAGCCGTTGCTGGATGCGCAAGCCAAGCCAGTAATGACCGCCGTCACCGACCAAACGATTGCGCAGGGTCCAGTCGCATCGCAGGAAATCATTAAAGAACTTGGCACGAACGGCGGCGGTTTTTTTAACGCCAACAGCGCGCATCCGTTCGAGAACCCCACTCCTCTCAGCAATCTGATTGAACTGGTCGCAATATTTGCGCTCGGCAGCGCGCTAACTTACACGCTCGGCCAGATGACCGGTTCGCAGCGTCATGGCTGGGCAGTGTGGGCCGCAATGGTGATCCTGTTTTTCTCCGGGGTGCTGGTTGCTTACTGGGCAGAAGCCCACGGGAATCCGCTGCTCACAGCCACCGATCAACGGCCATCTCTCACCCAGCCCGGTGGAAACATGGAAGGCAAGGAAGTCCGCTTCGGAATCGCCAACAGCGCACTTTGGGCTACGGTCACAACCGACACTAGTTGCGGCTCAATCAACAGCTGGCATGACTCCTTTACGCCCATTGGGGGGCTGGTCCCGCTTGCAAACATTATGTTGAGTGAGGTCGTTTTCGGGGGCGTGGGATCGGGCATGTACGGAATGCTGGTTTACGTCATCATCGCCGTCTTCATCGCGGGGCTGATGGTCGGTCGGACCCCGGAATATTTGGGCAAGAAGATCGAGTCTTACGACGTCAAAATGGCAATGCTGGTCGTCTTGATTTTCCCTCTCATCATCCTTGGTCTTGCAGCGGTTTCCGCGGTTTATAGCTTCGGCACGGCCAGCATTTCTAATCCCGGCCCTCATGGCCTAAGCGAGATCCTGTACGCCTTCACCTCCCAGGCGGGCAACAACGGTTCCGCATTCGGTGGCCTCAGCACCAACACACCCTGGTACAACGTCGCCGGCGCGATGACGATGCTCATTGGCCGTTTCCTGATGATCATTCCCATGCTGGCGATCGCCGGCAATCTCGCGCAGAAAAAATACGTGCCCCCATCTCTCGGAACATTCCCGGTTACGACACCGCTCTTCGCGGTGCTACTGATCGGAGTGATACTCATCATCAGTGCTCTGACTTTCTTTCCCGCGCTCAGCCTTGGCCCGATTCTCGAGCACCTGCTGATGATGGGGGGAAGGGCATTTTGATGAGAGGACAGGAAACCGATGACGCTATTGTCGGCGTTTGGGCTCTTGGCGGTAACCCTGATGCTAGTCAGCTATGCGCTCGAATCGCGCAGCGAATGGTACGTTCTCGCATTCGCGTTCGCGTGCGGTCTGGGCTCGGCTTATGGCTTTCTGCAGGGGGCTTGGCCCTTCGGGTTGGTTGAGTCCGTGTGGTCGGTAGTTGCCATCCGCCGTTGGTGGTTCAGGCGGAAGCGAGTGGCACACGAGCCATGATGATCTTGCAGTTGCTGGGAGTCAGTAGCTAAGAGCTAAGGCTTGATATGGCAAAACAAAAAGCAGTCTGGGGATGGAAGATCGTAAAGCGGGCGATGTGGGACTCGCTGTTGAAGCTGAACCCGCGCAAAATGATGGGCAATCCCGTGATGTTTGTGGTCGAGATCGGAAGCGTGATCACGACTGTTCTGCTCTTCAAGCACGGCGACATGGCCCTCAAGTTCAATCTGCAAATCACGCTTTGGCTGTGGTTCACGGTGTTATTCGCAAACTTCGCGGAAGCAATGGCAGAAGGCCGGGGAAAGGCGCAAGCGGACACTTTGCGCAAAGCCAGGTCTGAAACGGTTGCCAATCTGCTCAAATCCGACGATAAGGTCGAACGGGTTCCCAGTTCAAAGCTCAAGGCAGGTGATCTCGTCCTAGTCTCGGCCAACGAGTTCATCCCATCCGATGGCGAGATCATTGAGGGCGTGGCGTCGGTCGACGAATCGGCCATTACCGGCGAATCCGCTCCTGTGATACGCGAAGCCGGTGGCGACCGCTCGGCCGTCACCGGCGGCACGCGCGTGCTCTCCGACCTCATCAAAGTCCGTATCACCTCCAACCCCGGCGAAACGTTCCTGGACCGCATGATTGCTCTCGTCGAAGGTGCGGAGCGGCAGAAAACGCCCAACGAGATTGCGCTCAACATCCTTCTTGCAGGACTGACGATTGTATTCCTGCTCGCCGTCGTCACCCTCCAGCCGTTCGCCATTTACTCCGGCTCGCCGCAAACCATATTCGTTCTGGTTTCGCTTCTGGTATGCCTGATCCCCACCACCATCGGCGGTCTGCTCTCGGCGATCGGCATCGCCGGAATGGATCGCCTGATCCAGCACAACGTGCTCGCAATGTCCGGGCGCGCAGTCGAAGCCGCCGGTGATGTGAACACGCTGTTGCTTGATAAGACCGGAACCATCACTCTGGGCAATCGTCAGGCGTCGCGCTTCATCGCCGCTCCGGGAATTACGGAAAAAGAGTTGGCTGACGCTGCACAGCTTTCTTCCCTGGCCGACGAGACTCCTGAAGGCCGCTCGATTGTGGTCTTAGCTAAAGAGAAGTACGGACTGCGTGGACGCGAACTCGGATCACACGAAGCAGTATTCGTTCCTTTCTCCGCAAACACCCGCATGTCGGGGGTGGATCTGAACGGCTTTCAGATCCGCAAAGGCGCATCTGAATCCATCGCAACCTTCGTCTCCCAGCATGGCAGCAAGTTTCCCACCGAAGTGCGCTCCACCGTTGAAGAGATTGCCCGCTCAGGTGGAACCCCCCTGGTGGTGGCTGAAAAAACTCGCGGGGCTCTCGGTGTGATCGAGCTCAAGGACATTGTGAAGGGTGGCATTCGCGACCGCTTCAATCAGCTGCGCGCGATGGGTATTCGCACCGTCATGATCACCGGCGACAATCCTCTGACGGCTGCGGCCATTGCTCGCGAGGCAGGTGTGGACGATTTCCTCGCTCAAGCCACTCCGAAAGACAAGATGGATCTGATCCGCAAGGAGCAGACAGAGGGCAAGCTGGTGGCTATGACCGGCGACGGCACCAACGACGCGCCCGCGCTTGCTCAGGCAGACGTGGGGGTGGCCATGAACACCGGCACCCAGGCGGCGAAGGAAGCCGGGAACATGGTGGACCTCGACTCCAATCCCACCAAGCTCATCGAAGTCGTCGAAATCGGCAAGCAGTTGCTGATGACGCGCGGTTCCCTGACAACGTTTTCGATCGCCAATGATGTAGCCAAATACTTCGCGATTATTCCGGCGATGTTCGCCGCGACTTTCCCGGTGCTGAACACGCTCAACATCATGCACCTTCAGACGCCGCAGTCGGCCATACTGTCTGCCGTCATCTTCAATGCGTTAATCATCATCGCCCTGATCCCGCTCGCCTTGCGCGGGGTAAAGTACCGTCCCATGGGCGCGGCTAGCCTGTTACGCAACAATCTCGCGATCTACGGTGCAGGTGGCGTCATCATCCCGTTCATTGGAATCAAGCTCATCGACATGATCATCACGCGCGTGGGCTTGGCCTAGGAGTCACCTATGAAGAAAAATCTCTGGATCTCGATTTCGATGACGGTTGTAACGACAGTGGCCTTCGGCATCATTTATCCCATGATCGTGACTGGGCTGGCACAGCTGATCTTCCCCCACAAGGCCAATGGTGAGCTGATTGTGAAAGATGGCCAGGTGATCGGGTCCAGCATCATCGGCCAGGGGTTTGCCGGACCCCAATATTTTCACTCCCGGCCCTCGGCCGCGGGTAACGGCTACGACGCCGGCAGCTCTGGAGGTTCCAATCTTGGACCGACAAACCAGAAGCTTCTCGATCGCGTAAAAGGGGACGTGGGCGCAGCCCATGCTGAAAATCCGGGAGCTGCAGTTCCCATCGATATGGTCACCAGCTCAGCCTCGGGCTTCGATCCTCACATCACCCCGGCGAATGCCGAATTTCAGCTGCCGCGAGTCGCGAACGCCCGCGGCATCACGATCGACCAACTCCGGGCCGTTGTCGCGAAGCATAGCCAGGCGCGAACGTTCGGAGTCCTGGGTGAAGCCCGGGTCAATGTCCTCGAACTGAACCTCGATTTGGATGAGCGCTTCCCTGCCGGCGCGAGAACCAGAGTCAACTAGCTCTCCTCCCTCCGCTCCCAGCTCTGCTGTGCAGAGCCCCAAGCAGAAAAGCGAAGCCCTGTGTTAAATTGCTTGGATTGTAGTTGTTTACACTCCGAATGGCTTCGTCCACCCAAAAATTTAATCGCCCAACGGTCAAAGTCTTTGTCGCGACTACGGTTCTGCTCAGCTTTATCTCCTTTTGGCGGGCTGCAGCCATCGTGCTGTCTGATCTGGGTTCTTCAGCGTACTACGTTGGCGGAGATGCAGAGAAGGTCATCGGCAAGAGCGCGCCTTGGTTCATTCTCGCGGTGATGCTGTTCGCGAACTGTGTTCGCGCTCTCTACGTTGAATCGACCAGCATGTTCGTGCGAGGAGGCGTATATCGCGTAGTGCGACGCGCCATGGGCGGAACGCTTGCGAAGTTTTCGGTTTCCGCTCTGCTTTTCGACTACGTACTTACTGGCCCGCTGAGCTCGGTCGTCGCCGGTCAATATCTCATCGGTTTCTTGCACGATATCGGCCAATACCTGCACCACCCTTTTACGATCTCGATCGACAACGCCTTTGCCGCAGCCTTCGGCGCCGCCGTAGCCATGTTCTTCTGGTGGAAGAACATTCAGGGCATCCACGAGTCGAGTTCTACGGCTGTACGCATCATGGTGGTCACTACCGTCATGGTCGTCATCCTGCTCGTGTGGTGCACGGTGACGGTGCTTCACGGCCCCTTCCAAGTCCCCCCCAATCCACTGAAGTCCGGCATCCAACTGGACAGGGAGTCGCTCGGCTGGCTATACGCCCTGAAAACTACCTGGCTGACGCATTCCACCCTCTTCATTTTGTTGCTTGGCTTCGGCCACTCGGTTCTCGCCATGAGCGGCGAAGAAACGCTCGCCCAGGTGAATCGCGAGATTGCCCACCCCAAGTTGCTCAATTTGAAGAAGGCAGCAGTGGTCATTGGTGTTTACGCCCTGCTTTTTACGGCCCTCACTTCGTTTTTCGCGGTAATGATCATCCCAGATGCGGTGCGGCCCGAGTTCTTCGGGAATCTCATCGGCGGCATCGCCATGCACCTGTGGGGACCAATGTGGGCACGGCTGATTTTCCACGGGTTTGTTGTTCTCGTAGGAGTGCTGATTCTCTCTGGCGCGCATAACACGTCCATCGTTGGCGCAAACGGAGTTCTAAACCGGGTGGCCGAAGATGGCGTTTTAGCCGACACCTTCCAAAAGCCGCACCCGCGATTTGGAACCAGCTACCGCATCATCAACCTCGTGGTCGGCCTGCAATTGCTGACCATCGTTCTGACAAGAGGCAACGTATTCACCCTCGCCGGCTTGTATGCCTTCGGCGTCATCTGGAGCTTTGCCATGATGGCGCTAGCCATCCTCGTGCTGCGCTACACCGAGCCGGCCAAGAGGGAATGGAAGGTTCCTGGCAATATTCCGCTGGGCAACGGGCGCGAACTCCCGCTCGGCATCATCCTGATTGCGACAGTTCTGTTCTTGACCGCGCTGGTCAACTTCTTCACCAAGTACGAAGCCACCGTGGGGGGCATCTGTTTCAGCCTGGTGTTCTTCGGAATCTTTACTTACTCGGAACGCCGAGCGGCACGCCTTCGGGCTGGAAAGCCAGAGGGCTTGGATCAATTTCGCGTCTATGGCAACGAAGAGCCAGCCACCCAAACCTTGGGCGTGCGTCCGGGAAATATCCTGGTAGCCGTGCGTGATCCGAAGAACCTTTACTATCTGCGAGACGTGCTCCGGCGCACTGAAACCACGAAACAAGATGTGGTTGTAATGACGGCTCGCCTTTACCATCGCGAGCACTCCTTCAGCGGGAACACGGTTTTTGAGGCCAGTCAAGTTTTCGAGCACTATGAGCAGGAGCTGTTCACCGCCGCCGTCGCGGCTGCAGAGAAAGAGGGCAAACCGATTTCGCTTCTGGTTGTGCCTGCGGCAGACGTGTTCGACGCGATCGTGGCTACGTCGCAGCGACTAGAGTCCAGCCGCATCGTTTGCGGCCTGTCCAACAAGCTCACGCCGGATGAGCAGGCAAAACTCACGGGCGATGCGTGGGAGCGCCTGCCGGAACCGAGACCTCGGCTGATTCTCGAGATCCGTCTGCCCAACGGCACTGGTCGAGAGTATTCGCTTGGCCCGCACACGCCTCGCCTGAGAACCCAGGATCTCGACCTTCTGCATCGCATTTGGCTCGAAGTCACTTCTGATCCCAACTTCGCCGGCGCCCATCACTATCATGTGGTGGCTGTGGCCCTGGAAGAACTGGACCGCGAGTTACACGGTTCCAACCGCGAACAGGTTCTCAACCGGCTCCGCCAGGAGTTGCAGAAGCGCTCCGACGACAGCGCCTGAGTGTTGTCGTTCTGATTAACCACTACTTCGCCATCTTGCGACGCGCGCTCCCGACCGCATAGAATTCAAACATACGTCGAGTCCCGCATCTTTGCGGGAGCGGGGGACCCGCACCGGAAGTAATTCCGACGGGGCGAATCCGTTCAATCCGGCCCAACCGGTAAACGGTAGGACACCTTTCAGTCCGAGCCCGACAGCTAACCTCGCAGACGTGGAAAGGAGCGCGTCCGCGAAAGTTCGCTGGACCGTATCGCTAAATGGCCACTTCACAAATTCCCCATCCAAGAACCGGTCAACGTGTGCTGGTTGCATCCAGCGCCATGCTCGCCTTCATTTCCTTCTGGCGAGTCGCCGCCATCGTGCTGAACGATATGGGCTCGTCCGCCTTCTATGCCGGCGGCATTTCCGAACACTTCATCGGCAAAACCGCCCCGTGGTTCATTCTGGCAATCATGCTGATTGCGGGAACGGTGGCCTCGCTTTATATCGAGAGTTGCGGGATGTTTGTCCGCGGCGGCGTGTATCGCGTGGTCAAAGAAGCCATGGGCTCGGGCCTGGCAAAGTTCTCCGTTTCGGCCCTGATGTTTGACTACATCCTCACGGGACCGATCAGCGGAGTTTCAGCGGGACTCTACCTTTCCGGTCTGCTGAACGAGTTCTTCTCGTATGCCCACCTGCGCATCCAGCTCGCGGACAACGCTACCGCGGCGGCGTTTGCCATCCTGTGCACCATTTATTTCTGGTGGGAAAACATCAAGGGCATACACGAGTCGAGCGAGAAGGCCATGCGCATCATGCAGGTCGCCACCATCATGGTGGTAATCATGATCGTGTGGTGCTGCTACACCATGCTGGTTCGCGGCGCTCACCTTCCGCCATTTCCCAGCGCCCACACCATCACCTACTACGACGGTGCACACGGCGGCGCGCTCGGATGGCTGAGACATACCGGTCTTCCGTCGATCGGTCTGATCGGAATTCTCATCGGACTCGGCCACTCGGTGCTGGCCATGAGCGGTGAGGAAACAATGGCTCAGGTGTATCGCGAAATCGAACACCCGAAGCTTCCGAACCTCAAGAAGTCTGCGCTGATCATCTTCCTGTACAGCCTGATCTTTACGGCCGGGGTCTCGTTTTTCGCGGTAATGATCATTCCGGACTCGATCCGCAAGCAGTTCCAGGACAACCTGATCGGCGGCCTGGCGATGAACTTGGTGGGACCCTATTGGCTGAAACTGGCGTTCCATGCCTTTGTTGTTGTGGTAGGTGTCTTGATGCTCGCGGGCGCAGTCAACACCGCCATTGTCGGGTCGAATGGCGTTCTCAATCGGGTGTCTGAAGACGGTATTCTTCCAGACTGGTTCCGCAGACCCCATAAGCGCTTTGGCACGTCATACCGGATTCTGAATCTGGTGGTGGCGCTGCAACTGCTCACCATTCTCTTGAGCCGCGGCGACATCTTCGTCCTAGGCGAGGCGTATGCCTTCGGCGTGATGTGGAGCTTCTCGATGAAGGGCTTGGCGGTGCTGGTCCTTCGTTACAAGGCACCCGGCAAGCGTGAGTATCGCGTGCCCCTGAACTTCCACATCGGAAAAACAGAGATCCCTTTCGGTCTGGTTGTGATCACTCTCACCCTGATTGCTCTGTGCACCATCAACTTGTTCACCAAGCAGGTTGCGACCATCTCAGGGCTCGCCTTTACCGTCGTTTTCTTCGTAGTATTTGAAGTCTCTGAGCATGTCACGCGCAAGCAGGCGAAAGCACATGCTGAACTCGATCAATTCAACATCGATCCCGGCGATGCACTGACACCGCAGACTTTGGGCGTTCGTCCTGGCAACGTGCTGGTCATGGTACGGAACTACAACACCCTGTACAGCCTGGCCGCCACGCTTGACCGCGTGGACGCACGCAAACAGGACGTGGTGGCGCTCCATCTCCGTTTTCTAGGGCGCGCCGCAGGCGGCGAGTACGAACTCGAACCGGAGCAGTTGTTCAGCACCGAGGAGCAGACCCTATTTACCCGCGCCCTGGGACTTGCGGAGAAGAAGGGAAAGACCATACACCTGGCCGTCGCCGGAGCGACCGAGAAATGGGAAGCGGTGCTAAAGTCAGCTCAAGGACTAGAGTCCTCGGTGGTCGTACTGGGCGCGTCGCCCACCAGTCCTCTCACTGAAGAAGCTCGCCTGGCGGGTCTCGCCTGGGAGCGTCTGCCCGATCCCAAGCCGCAGCTGACATTAGTGATCTACTTCCCTGGCGGGCAAGAGCACGTCTTCTATCTCGGGCCGCACGCACCGCGCCTCACGCCCAAGGAAATTGACCTGCTGCACAGTATTTGGCTGGAACTCAGTAACGACGTTGCCCCTCTTGAAGTCCACCACCACGACATCATCCACTTCGCTCTGGACGAACTCAAAGGGGAACTTAACTATTCCGATCGCGAACAGGTGCTCGGACGGCTTCGCAGACACCTACACGACATCGAAGCGAAACGCGCCGTGCCGAGCTAAAGGGCAGGAAAACGCCGGTGTCCGCATGCCCTGCCTTGAAGGACCGGGCTATGCGCTTTTCTTCGAAGTCACTGCATAGAACGCAGCGGCTTCCTGTTCTATGTTCTTGCTGCCGCATTCAGGACAGCGCATTTCTTCGTGATCGTGTTCGTGAAGGGTAAGAATGCGTTCGAAGGTTTTCTTGCAATCCTTGCACGCGTAGTCGTACACGGGCATGAAACACCTCCCGCCGAACTCAGGGTCATTCTAACGCTCGAGCAGCAAGGCAGAGCTGTAAAAAAAGGCGGACGCCCAGGGCGGGATTCCGCCTAGAATCGATGGACGACCCGGACACTCCTATTTCTCGGTAAACTTGGCCGATGCCATGGTATTGCCCCAGCTTAGCTGCAGCGTGCAGCCGCCGCTCTTGTCAAAGCTGATGGTAAAGTTCTCAACCGGGGCCGACGTCTTCCCAACCTGCATGGGGACCCGCGCGAGTTCCTTCGATTTGTATTCATCTTTATACGGAATTCCCCACTCGCCGGTAACTTTGCTGATGATCAGCGTCCACTTGTCCTGCTCTGGGATCGTAAAGAGGGTGTAACTGCCAGCAGGAACATCGGTTCCCCCGACCGAAAGATTCGCGGTGGTCACAAACGTGGTCGCTTCATTTGCGCCGGTGCGCCAAATCTCGCCGAACGGCGCAACTTCGCCTCCCACTTTTCGGCCCTTGAGTCGCGGGCTTGAGTAATCAACGGTGATCGTCTTCCCGCTCGGCAAGGTGCATTGGGCTTGTGCCGGCGGGCTGGGACGTTGGCTCTTATCTTGCTGCGCAGAGGCGAGTAGAGTGAAGGTCAGAAAAAAAAGAAGTCCAAGTGAAATTTTCTTCGTCATGACAGATCTCCTTAAGCAGTCAGCACCCAGCGTTCAGCCAAGTGGAGGTGTGAGCTTGAATCGAGAAACTGAAGACACCAATTCACCGCATTAGACTAGCGCTGGTTGAGAAGGTTAGCAATTCAGGATCGAGCGGAGGGGCCAGGCGATTCGGTCGCTCAGCCCGGCGTCCTGGGGGGATGAGCGAACGGGGTTTTAAGCAATCAGAGGCAGGGATTTCCCTACCCCAGCTTCGACGCAAACGCCAGCACCAGCGCACCGATGAGGATGCGATAGACAGCAAACGGAGTGAATCCCCGCCGGCGAACCCAAGCCATAAACCATGCGACGGAGCCGTAGGCCACGATGAAGGACACCACAAAGCCAATCAGCAACACCACCCATCCGTGAGCATCGATCTGGGAAACGCCGATCGGATTTGCGCCTTTGCCGCGAATGGATTTCAGCAGATCGTAGCAGGTCGCTACTACCATTGTGGGGATCGAAAGGAAAAACGAGAATTCAAGGGCGGAGGCTCGCGACATACCTGCAATTTGGCCACCGGCAATGGTAGACATAGAACGTGAAGTTCCGGGGAAAACGGCCGAAAGGATCTGGCAAGCCCCAATCCAGACCGCCTGCCCCAGGCTCATCGCTTCCATCTTCCAGGTATGAATGCGGGCGCCGGCCTCGGTCGACCCCAACCTCTCGGCGCTTGCATTCAGTGCATCCACCGCCCACATGACGATGCCTCCGACCAGCAGTGACGCCCCCATGATCATCAAGTTCTCAAGGTGCTTGCCGATAACCTTGGTCAACAGAAATGCGGGCACCGCCGTGACCACAAACGCCGCCATCGTCAATCCAAGCGGATGCGTGAGTGCGGTGCGGTCGCCGTTCTCCCCGCCCGGGAACGTGCTGAGGAACTCGGCAATACGTGCGCGGAAGTAGATGGGAAGAGTCAAGATGGCGCCCAATTGGATCACGATCGTGTACATCTTCCAGTAGCCGTCACCTAAGCTGATGTGAAACAGGCTCTCGGCAATGCGCAGATGCGCGGTCGAGCTGACTGGCAGAAATTCTGTTAGGCCTTCAATGATCCCCAGTACCACCGAGAGCAAATAGTCGTTCAAGTTTCCTCCCCAACCAACCACAACTAGGCAGTTTCTCCGCGAGCCTCAGCCGCCGACGCGGGCACCGCCCGCTCCCTTGCCCACTCCCTCTGCGCCTGGATTTCCTCGGCGCGAGTGGTAGAGAGCGGCACGGTCTTGCTCAGTACCTCGAGCAGGATCTGGGTCGTAAGGTTCCGTTTGCTGCTGTAGGCGGCGTAAAGCGCGCTCTGAACGGCTGCGTCGATCTCTGCGCCGGAAAATCCTCGAGCAGCCGAGGCAATCTGCTTGAGGTCCAAATCGAGTGGATTTCGCTTACGACGCCTGAGTTGGATGCTGAGGATCTGCTCGCGCTCGGTTTGCTTGGGCAAGTCCACAAAGAAGAGCTCGTCAAATCTTCCCTTCCGAATCAACTCGGGGGGCAACACGGTGACGTTGTTGCAGGTTGCCGCAACGAAGACGGGCGCCCGGCGGTCTTGCATCCAGGAAAGAAAAGAAGCCAGAATTCGCGACGAGACACCCGCGTCAACCGATGCCGAATCTGGCGCGCTACCGGCAAAGACCTTTTCCAGCTCATCGATCCACAAGACACAGGGGGCAAGACCCTCAGCCACGCGAAAAACCTTCTGAATTCGTTTTTCCGTTTCCCCAATGTATTTGTCGTAGATCGCCGCGGTATCGAACTTCACTAGGGGCAGCTTCCATTCTCCCGCAATGGCCTGCGCACAAAGGGATTTGCCGCAGCCCTGCACGCCCAGGATGATTACCCCGCGGGCTGGCTCCAGGCCAAATTGACGCGCCGATTCTTCCCAGGAGCCGCGACGTTCAGCCAGCCAGCTCTTCAGATTCTCCAGGCCCCCAATCGAGCCCATATTCTCCGAAGCCTCGACGAATTCGAGCATTCCCGCATGCTGGAGCAGCTCCTTTTTGGCTTCCAGCACATCGGTGACGGTCTCAGGAACCAAGCCATATCGCGTGACCAGGGCCCGCGAAATCGCTCGCTCGGCTTCCTCTTCCGTCAAACCGCGCAGATTGTTGATTATGGCATCGACGCCAGATGCATCCAGCTCCTTACGCAAGGTTCTGTTCGAACTAACCCGCTTCCACACCTCGTCGAGAATCTGGTGCAACCGCTGTTTGTCGGGTAAAGGAAGTTCCAGAAATTCCACCAGGCTGGTAAGTTCCGGCGGAATGGTCAGAGCCGGAGCGGTTATGACAACCGTCTTGCGATTGGTTGAGAACTTCTGGCCCACGTCGCGTAATCGTCGAACGACGACCGGATCTTCAATATGGCGATGAAAGTCTTTCAGTATAAAAACGGCTTCGACAGAAATGGATTCCAACGTTCCCAGCGCCTGCGCCGGTTCTCGACTGTTGTAGATGGCAGCGGTTGCATCATCGGGCTGATGCAGCGTCGACCTGGCAGCGCCCGGGAACTTCGCTTCGTAGGAAACTGTCCCGGGGTCACCACCGCAGCGCATCAGTCCGCTGGCAATGCTCCACTCAAACACAGCCAGGTTTAGGGGTGACGAAGCTTCTCGGACTAGCCGCACAGCGCGCGTCTCCTCGACCGTTTCCATAACAATGATGGGCGTCGAAGAGTCGATGAGGATTTTCAAACGCTCGAGAACATCGGCCATGTTGAGAGTTTAGGTGAGAAAAGACCGGCCGTTAGAAACTTTATGTTGCAATGTGGCAGCCAAATGGTCAATGTCCGTCGGTGCCAAATGACCGGCGGAACGGTCTTCGAGTAGCGGCTGGCGGTTCGTGCCCACCGCATCGCGGCGAATCTGAATCAACAGCGCATGCACGGCGTTGGGATCAAACTTCTGCGGAGCCATGCGGACGATCTCGGTCAGGGTTGCACCGAGCGACAGGGGTTCACGATACGGTCGCGGGCTGATCATGGCATCGAATGTATCCGCTAGTCCAACAATCCTCACCTGCATGGGCACATCGTCGTTCAGCAATCCGTCAGGATAACCGGAACCGTCGGCCCGTTCATGATGCCAGCGCACGACCTCGGGAATCCTTGGCCAGGGGAAATTCACGCCAGTAACGATCTGGTGTCCCACGGTGGTGTGATCGGCCATTTCCTGAAATTCCTCGGGATCGAGGGTGGTCGGCTTCCCAAACAGCCGCTTATCGACCGCCACTTTGCCGATGTCGTGCAGGTAGCCAGCCGATCGGAGGGCAGCAACTTCATTGATATCCATGCCCAGCGCGTCGCCGATCGCAGCAGCGTAGCGTCCCACCCGTAAGGAGTGGCCGTGGATATTAACGTGCTTCACGTCGATAGCCGTCGCGAAAGCTTCGAGCGCGTTGTCATAGAAACCGTGCAGCGATGCCATCAAGCGAAGATTCTCCGCGACCCGTTGGGCGAGCGTCTGAGTAAGCGAATGGTTCTGGACTGAGAGCGCGACGTAATGACAAAGCAAGTCGAGCGACTGCAGCGCATCTTCTTCGTAAATGGAATCTCCCTGCCGACGACCCAGTGCCACCGCGCCCACCAGCCTTCCTCCGACTTTCAAGGGGGCGATGCACTTGAATAGCTCGGGGGCGACGTTTCCATTCGCGCTCAGAAAGGTATCGTAGGAAGATTGGGCTAACAGCACCGCCCCGTGCGTGGTGCTTAAGGCGTGCACGTGGCGAGGAAGAAGGGGGATCACAGAGGGTTCTGGGATCAGAGCGAACCCTGCGGTTGCAACCGAGTTCAGCATGGAAGGCTTTTCGATAAAAACGAAAAGAACGCCCTCATTCGCGCCGGCGCCCTGCATGAGCGCGGTCAACATCGTCTGTGCCGTTTGCGCGAAATCCCGCTCCGCCGTCATCTCGGGACCGAGATCCGACAAGGTTTCCACGGTGCGCATCAGGCGCCGAAAATTTTCTTTTTGGGCGGTCACCCTCGATCGGAGCAACACACACCAGAGCAGTTTGAGAGTACCACGGTAGGAATGACCCAAAGGTGGGAGGTTTGTTGGTTAGTTTGGTGCGTGAAAAG